>Ga0209726_10000033_pt1 | contig 269678 bp, 198 predicted proteins | sample Subgrocontami54m_FD_187453 | JGI IMG/M metagenome (GOLD analysis project Ga0209726, IMG submission 187453) | Subsurface groundwater microbial communities from S. Glens Falls, New York, USA - GMW46 contaminated, 5.4 m (SPAdes) (version 3) | ecosystem: Environmental > Aquatic > Deep subsurface...
CATTCCGGGTATTTCCATTCCGGTCCCCGGCTGCCTTCTTCACGCTTGGGATCGGGAAACTTGGTTTCATCCAAGAAGTCTCTAAAATCTGCTCTCGTACGCCGTATCCATTCGGCTGAGAGCTTACAAACGGGCTTGGCCATGATGACAACCTCCTTTTTGTTGTCATCATCGGCATTTTTGCCCTATAGGGTTGAGGAGAAAACTCCGCGACCCCTCATGTATATAGTTCCGGTTCTTGGAGGGACAGGTATTGGCAAAACACGTGTCGCCCTAGAGAACCAGCATGGTACTCAAGGGGCTTTATCTTTACGCAGAGCAAATTGACATCATATTTCATATATGATACACTTTTGTCATAATTATGAAAAGCAAGACAAATTTATTAGAACAATTAAAATCCTTGCCTTACTTCAGCAAAGACAGTTTGTATCAGCTCAGCAAACAGTTAGGGCTTGCAGACGCCACGGTTGATACCTATATTAGCCGCTTTTTGAAACGTAGAGAAATTCTTCAACTCAAAAAAGGACTATACGTCTCAAGCGATTTCTTCAGCAAAAACAGGGAAGATATTTCCTATTATTTTTACCTTGCGAACATTGTCCGAACGCCTTCCTATGTCAGTTCATGGTCCGCGCTTCAATTTTACAATCTTACCACCGAAGCCATACACGGCATTACGTCCGTTACATCAAAGGTAACCAGGGCATATAATACAAAAGCCGGCAATTTTACCTATCAGTCTATAAAGAGAGAGTTGTTTTTGGATTTTTCTTTGATGCAAGAAAAACCTTCTCTGGCCGTCCTATTGGCAGACAGCTCTGCAGACAAGGTGTCAGGAAAGTTTGATTTTTTTATTGCTTCCCCGGCTAAAGCTTTGTTTGATTTACTCTATTTTAAGACTCATCAGTTCCGCGGTGTTCGTTTGAAAGATACTAAAGCGCTTGTTGAAGAATTGCGGATAGATGTTGACGAAATGGATAAAAGGGAACGAACCAAATTTTACACAATGATAAAAAAACACGTTAACGATGAGTGAACAAATTCTTGCCATTTTAAAAAGGAAACTCGATAATCTTGCTCTGCATGGCAGGATGGATGCCGAAACGCTCCGTAATGCCCTAAAGGAAGAACTTCAGTTCTATGTCCTTAATTTCATTTATCACCATTCTGAATATAATAAATGGATAATGTACGGAGGCTCTGCGCTTCGAATCATGCATGGACTTGATCGCATGTCGGTTGATTTGGATTTTGAAGTTGCCGATGAGATAACCAAAAAATTTCTGGATGAGCTAAAGGAAGAAATTAAGGATCATTTTTCTAGCGTATATAATGCAACTCCGGATTTTTTGACCGCCAAAATTGTTACGGGAAGGGGGTTACTTCTTAAGTTTAATACTGGTGAAGCGTTAAGCGTCGGCCATTCATCAAATTATGTTCATGTCAAGATTGACCTGAATTATTTTACCCCTCCCAAGATGGTGACCGAACGTCGACCGATCAACCGCGACCAGCTTTCTTTTGTAATCGTAACTTATAATATGTCGACCCTTATGGCCAGTAAAGTGGCTGCCATTTTCCTGCGTGGGACGCGGGGAGTGGGGAAGGCTTTTTATGAGGAAAAGGGGCGTGATATCTATGACCTTCTGTGGTACATGAACAATAAGATAGTACCTGATCTTGATTACTTGAAAGCTAAAAATGTGAAAGAGGCCAAAGATTTACGCACGCTTCTCGATAAACTCACGGTCAAGATGAATGGTGTCAGTGATGCAAACCTCAAGCAGGATCTCCTGCCGCTTTTTGTGAACCGCACCTACATTGAAAACTGGCTCAAAAACTGGAGGGAAAGCTATCTCCAGCTTGTTGGTGCATATAAAATTTGCACCGCAACGACATTGGAAAACGTACAAGTGCACGAGCATTTCGATACGGACAATTTTTCGTTTACATTCACCTACAATACCGAAGAAGAAGGAAAGGCATGCCGAATACGGTATGTTATCAGTGAATACTGGATTGAGTTTCAGGAGGGAGATTTGTCAATTAAGCCAAATGAAAATATAAATGGCGTTATTAAATTTAACCGTGACGGCGCGAGTAGCCAGGCTCTTCCAGAAGACAAACTCAGGAAGTACGCAGCTCTTTTCTATCAAAAAACCGAAAATTATTTAAAGAAAACAAACAGAATCATGCTTGGCAGGAGCATTACCACTAAACTTATCAGAATGACTGCTGATCGTTTAAACCAGAAAGAAGAGATCGTGCTCAATAAATCAGCGCTGTTGTCCTCCGAACTTGACGATTTATTAAAATAGTTGCGCCCTCAGGCCGGGCGCGTTTGCCGCACATTTAGAAGGGGTACCTAAAAAAATCAAGGCATTAAAATGGCGAAGGCTGCAAAAAAATTTTCATTCAAACGATGGGCCGACCGTTGGTGCCGTCTCCCGGCACTTGGAGTATTGACTATGTGTCGTCTGATTCAGAAATGGAAATATCCTATTGTGTTGGCGGTATTAGTTCTGGTTTTATTGGGAAAATATCGGTTTGATTTTGGCAAGCTTATCGAAATCTTGCATTTACCTGTAAAGGAAACGTGCTCAATTGCTCCGAAGCATCTGATATTTAACGTCTCGGATATGCCTATTAGAAGACGATTTAATATCAAAAATCCGTATAATCAGCCAATTTACGATGTTAAAATTTTTGTAGAAGTCCAAGGGGTCGAACATAAGGTTGTTGACGTTGGGATCGAGCGAGAAGGCGCTACACCTTCAGAAGCAGGACCAGAAGATTCCGTTATTGTTTTAGGTTGTAAATCGAAAAAATATCAAGGGAAAATAATTTATATTCGGAATCTTCCTCCAGGAAATTTTGGGATGTTCTTAACATTTAATCAGTCAGGTCGTGCTTTTATTTGGGAACCTGAATACTCCGTTATTGATGAGGGAGTGGGCATTCGGCAAAGTGGCGAGTTCAATTTTCAAGACGTTGCCCCCAAAATATTTAAATCTCAAGGTGGATCTCTCGAAGGAATGAAAGTAATGTTATTTAAAAGATAAAAAGTTTGAGCGGTACATATTAATGTTATTAAGAGAATGAAAAGGTAAGCACAGCTAGAGGTTTAGAGAATGCGTAAAGTTTTTTACAAACTTTCCGGCTGGCCGTTGTTCCGAGACTGCGCGACTCTCAGCCGATGCAATTGTGGTCTTTCAGGCATTGGCGGAAGGAGTAATTGCAGTTTTGAAATGTGAGGAATAACGATGACAGATGATAAAGGGCAGAAAAAAATGGACCCGTGGAAAGATTATACGGATAGGGCTAATAACTTTGCCGATTGGTTTACCGCAATCGTTATTTCTAATTTTGCATATTTGATACAACTTGTAAACAAAGGCGAGTACGGAATCGGATCATTGTTGGAGAAGAAGGTCTATCTGTGGGATTGGGGCTTTAAAGTTTCGTGCACGGCTCTTGCGTGTGTTTTTATTGCTAAATTATTGAGTGTTCTTGCGGCGAGCATAAGATTTCATGAGGGGCCGAGCAACAAGTGTCAAGACTGGATGGAAAAAATACGATTTGGAATCATCATTGCTTTTTTCGTCTTAGGCATATTTTCTCTGTTTTTTTCTGGCAGCATTTTGCATTATCAATTCATTGATCAGATTTAGAGCAATGGTGCATATGCTGCGAAAGCCAAACCAATGAACAAGTGTGACACTAAAATTATCACATCCCATGGTTAATCAAGGCATTACAAAGAAAAAACTGTTTCTCCAGACGTTCGGTTGACCGTTGGGACCGCTATACACGGCTCGCAAGTGAAATTATTGCAATGATTTATGGATTTTAGCTGTTTTAAGTTAAAGAAAAAATAATCATGCTGACAATGAGAGGGCAATGCGCTCAGATCATATTAAATCATGGCAGCATTGACATTGAATGACCTGCATCCCTTCATATGAAAATTCTTATTATTGAAGATGAAAAGAAATTAGCTGATTCCTTGCGCAAAGGCCTTCAAGAGCAGGCTTTTGCCGCGGATGTCGTTTATGACGGCGAGGACGGCCTTTTGATGGCTCAATCCAAAGGATATGATGCCATCATCCTGGATGTTCTTCTTCCGAAAAGAAACGGCTTTGAAATTGTCGAATCGCTTCGGAAGCAAAAGATCAATACTCCCATTTTACTTTTGACCGCGAAAGATTCGGTCGCTGACCGGGTGAAAGGCCTTAATCTTGGAGCGGACGATTATTTATGCAAACCTTTTGCGTTTTCCGAACTTCTGGCACGTCTTCAAGCTATCCAGCGAAGAAAGAGCGGCCATGAAAGCCCTATTCTTTCAATTGAAGATTTGAGTCTCAATCTGTTGACACGCGAGGTTAAAAGAGCCAACCGTAAAATCGAACTCCGGCCTAAAGAATTCGCAATCCTGCAACATCTTGCAGAAAATAGGGGGCGTGTAGTTACGCGGTCGCTTTTGATGGAGAAAGTCTGGGATTACGCTTTTGCTTCCTCTTCGAACGTCATTGATGTCCATATGAAAAGATTAAGAGAGAAAATTGATGCGGAAGAAGAAACGAAGCTGATCCGAACGGTGAAAGGAGTGGGCTATACACTTGGCTGAAAAAAAGGGACTATTTGTAAGATTTTATCGCAGCTCGAAGTTTAAAATTTCGATGTGGAATGCTTTTTTCTTACTCCTCTTTATCACGTTTTTTGCGTCTTACCTTTATTTCTATATTCAAAAGACCCTTATTGACGAAGCTAAGGTATTTCTTCGCGATGAGGCCCAGGATATGGCAACCCAAATCATTCAAGAAGGGGTGTCGCCTAATATTGAGCAGTGGTTTAATGATAAATCGAACCGTTCCGATTATGGAATGAGTTATGCGATTTTTGACAAGGAAGGAAAAATTGTAAGTTCCTTCCAATATCCTAACTTACCGGATGCGTTTGATAAAATTTCCACCTTTTTAAGGAAAAACCCGGATGAAATATTTTTTGGAAAATTCAATATGCCGGGAATTAAAAAAGATTTTACCGTAGCCGCTTCTCCGGTGCTGGATAAAGTTAAGCGCATTCGCTACATTGCTCTCGTGAGTTCCGATTTAAATTTCATTAATAAGCGGTTATTAAAATACGGCCGTATTATTCAAGTTGTCTTGCCAGGAAGTTTCTTCTTCGCTCTCTTTGCCGGCTGGATTCTTTCCGGGATCATGCTGATTCCTGTACAAAAGGTGACGAAAAGAATCGAAGCTATTACTTCCCACAATTTAAATGAACACATTCCTCTGAAAGGCACCGGAGATGAATTTGACCGTCTTGCACAGACTTTCAATGAAATGATGGGAAGGCTTTCAACGGCATACGAAAAAATCTCCCAGTTTACGGCGGGTGCTTCTCATGAATTAAAAACTCCTATCGCGGTCATGAAAAATGAAATCGAAGTGTTTTTAAGACGGAAAAGGAATGCAGAAGAGTATGAAACGCTTCTTTATAGCCATATGGAAGAGCTGGACCGGCTGACGAGGCTTATCGAAAGTTTGCTTTTTTTAACCAAAGCCGATTCTGAGTCCTTGAAGCATATCTATGAAAAAGTCCATCTTAATGATCTTTTCCAGGAAGTTGCCGAGCTTTTTGAGCCTGTTGCCGAATCCAAAGGAATTCGTTTTCGTCTTGAGCCTTGTGAACATCTATGCGTTTCCGGAGATGAATCGGCCTTGAGACAGCTTCTGTTTAATTTAACGGATAATGCCATAAAATACAGCCATGAGGGCGGTGAAGTCAGCCTTCAAGCCCAACAGAAAAACGGCAAAGTAACCATCAGTATTAAAGACACCGGCCTTGGGATTGAGAAAGAGGACATTCCTAAAATCTTCGACCGTTTTTACCGCGGGGATTCTTCCCGGTCTTCTTCAGTTCCCGGCCATGGGTTGGGGCTTTCAATTTGCAAAGTCATTGCCCAAGCTCATGGAGGCAATCTTTCTGTCGTAAGTGCCCTGAATCAGGGCTCTGAATTTTCCTTCGAATTGCCCCTCGTTTAAGCCTGCTTTTTACCCCTCTCTTCGTAAAATGAACTAAATTTCATTTTTGGTTCACGGTAATTTCAGTTTGCCCTGTTAAGCTTTCCTTGATATGAGCAAAAGAAAATATTTTTTTTAACTTGCCGGCATTTCTTGGAATTTATCGGTCTTAAAGCATTGGTTGGAGTCATGAATTTTCTACCTATGTCTCTTTCTGCTTGGCTTGCGAGAGAGATCGGGAAATTAATGTTTTTTGTTCTTCCGGGAAGAAGAAAAATAACGATGGACAATCTCACTATTGCATATGGAAATTCACTCACTTTGAAGGAAAAGGAGAGACTCGCCCAAGAAGCCTTTCAAAATCTGGCGATTTCTCTGATGGAATTTTTTAGAATCCCGGTTCTTCTTAAAGATGCCCAAGATCGTTTTCGGTTTGAAGGCACGCAGTATCTTGATGAAGCCTTCGCAAAAGGCAAAGGAGTTATTTTTGTTGTATCCCACCTTGGATCTTGGGAATATTTATCCTTTCTATTTTTTCTGCGAGATTATCCTTGCTCTGTTGTAGTGACAGGCACAAAAAATCCCTACATTTATCATTGGATTCAGGAATTACGCCGCTCTGTACGCATTACCCCTCTTTACAAGAAGAATTCTATTCGGACTGTTCTTAATGAACTGAAACAGAACCGTTTGACCGCTATTTTAATTGACCAGTGGGCAGGTCGGGATGGTCTTTGGATGGATTTTTTTTCCAAACCGACTTCAACCACTTCGATTCCTGCTCGCCTTGCCTTAAAAACGGGAGCCGCGCTTGTCCCCGGCTATTGTTTAAGAATCCGGCCCGGATACTACAAGATTGTGATTTCTCCTGAAGTCCCACGGGAAGAAGGACCTGAAGCGGAGGAAATGACAACTTTGAAGCTTAACCGGCTGCTTGAAAAAGAAATACTCAATCATCCTGAACAATGGAGCTGGACTCATCGTAGATGGAAAAGTTGTGACCTTTATCAGTCTTTAAGATCCGGGAAAAATGAATCAGCATGAATGTTCTACGGTACAGGAATTTTTGTGCAACTTTAACCCCCAGAGAATTTTTTTTAATGAGGCATTATGTCTTCTAAGAATTTATGGATTCTTATTGGGTTTATAGGAGAATGCTGCTTTTTTTCGCGCTTTCTTGTTCAGTGGGTTGTGTCGGAAAGAAGAAAAAAGAGCACGATTCCCGTTGCTTTTTGGTATTTAAGCCTAATCGGCGGTTTGATCTTATTGTCTTATGCCTTAGTCCGGCATGACCCTGTTTTTATCGCCGGCCAGTCTGCCGGGCTCCTCGTTTACTGCCGTAATCTTTCACTGATTCATAAGCCGGCAAAAGACGATATATTAAAAATTGAGGACGAACTAAGTCCGCCATGAACACTTATGTTTTGTTTAAAAAGTCACGGTTTTTAGCGTATGGCTTGTTATTTTTCGCGGGCGCCTGTGCTGCCTATGCGCAAATGGAGGAAGACAACGCATTTTCTCTTAATACTGTCCTGCGGATTGCCTACCAGGCCAATCCTAAAATGGTAGAAGCCCGTGAGGAAATTAACGCTTCCAAAGGACGATGGATTCAGGCCGAAGCTCCGCCAGACCCTGAGCTTGGTCTTGATGTCGGAGGTCTGAAGAAGCATCGGAAGATAGAAGGGGATGAAGATTCAAGACAAATCCGCAAAGGGCATTTGGATGTTCTTTCTGTTAAGCAACCACTGGACCCCTTGGGCGTGCGTTTTCTGCGCGGACGCATAGCCCATGACGAGGTCAAAATCTCGAAAGGGGATCTTCAGCTTGTCTGGGCTGTGGTTAGAAAAGAGCTGACAGGCCTTTATGCGCAGATTCTCGCTGAAGAAAAGGCACTTGAAACTGCACAGTCCAATTTGAATGCTACACGTCAGTTTTACACGAATGTAGAAACTAAATACCAGGGCGGAGGGGCACTTCAAAGTGAAGTCATCCGCGCAAAAATCGAGGTTTCCACCGCTGAATCCGAGCAATTGATTGCGGAAAAGAACCTCAAGGTTTCCCGCGGAGAAATGAACCGGGCCTTGGGACGGGATATCGAAGCCGATTTCAGGTTGATCGATTCTCTTGCTTATGAGGGGCTACATTATCAATACGAAGAGATCAAAGAAACAGCTCTCGGCAAACGGGCTGATTTGCTTAATGAAAAAGTACGTTTATCTTCAAGAAAAAAGGGGCTATGGAGCGCCGTTTTGAGCGCGGTTTTTCCCAGAATGGCGATTGGCATCGAACGGCAGACGCAAGATTTTGAAAACGATACGGCTGTCTTGATCGAGGCTTCTTATCCGCTCTGGGGTTTTAATTTTGGAAAGATTCGAGAAGCAAAAGCGGAAAAAAGAAAACAGGAGGTAAAGTTGGAAGATTTAAAACGCCAGGTGAAACTTGAAGTCTATCAAGCCTTTCTTGAAGCCGACCTGGCCGACAAAATCGTCCTTATTAAAAAGCGCTCTGTGGAGGAGTCCAATGAACTACTCAAACAAATCACGCTTCAGTATCAGCAAGGGAAAGTTGCTTTTGTGATTTACCTTGAAAATATGCGGACAATCAAGGAATCCCGACTTGGCTATCTGAATGCTCTTACGGATTACAAATCAAAGGTAGCAGAACTTGAGCGTGTTATTCAGGCAACCCCTGCGCCGGAAGGAATAAAGCTGTGAAAAATTTCCTCTCATTGATGCTTATTCTGATTTTAATTACCGGCTGCGGTCAGAGGCAGGAGAAAAATAAGGAAGCTGAAAAAGGTGTTGTCCACTTGAGCGAAGCTTCCCAAAAGCTGATTGGCCTTGAAATGGTTACAGTCGAGAAAAGTCCTCTTTCTGAGTTTTTAAATTTAACAGGTGAGATTGCGCAGGAAAGTGAAAATGTCACGCATGTGGTCGCACCCGAACCTGGCACCTTGACTTCCTATACGAAAGGGTTGGGAGAAATGGTGGACAAGGGTGCTCCAGTCGCAACGATTATGACGCGGACAGGCCGCACTGTCGAAATTACAGTGTCTCACCATGGCATGGTGCTCGCGCAATATTTAAAGCCCGGCGATTCGCTCGACAATCTGACCTCGATTGTATCGATTGCTGATATCGACATTCTTAAAGCGAGTTTCGATGTCTATGAAAAGGATCTTGCGGCAGTCGAGGTGGGTCAAAAACTTAAAATCCGGAGCATAGCATTTCCACAGAAATTTTTCCCGGGTGAAATCGTTTTTGTTTCTCCAAGCGTAGATGAAAAAAGCCGCACGATTAAAATCCGCGCCAATATTAAAAATGAGGATCACTTGCTTAAGTTTGGAATGCAGGTTACGGGAGAACTCATTCATCCTGTGACAGAGCCCGTCACAAACGTGCCAGAAGAGGCAGTGCAGCAGATTGATCAGAAAAGTGTTGTGTTCATTCCAAATGCAATCGAAAAAAACGAGTTTTTAATCCACCCTGTTCAAACTGGCAGGGTCATTGGCGGCCGCGCCGAGATTCTTTCCGGCCTCGAAGACGTTAAAAATATTATTGGAAAAGGAAGCTATTATCTCAAAGCGGAGTTATCAAAAGGGGAAATGGAAGAAGGCGATAATGATTGAGAGAATCATCGAATTTTCCCTTAGGCAGCGGTTGCTTGTCCTTCTTTTATGCGTCATCTTGATTGGTTTTGGAATCTGGTCTGCTTATAAACTCCCCATCGACGCAGTCCCCGACATCACAACCAATCAGGTGCAGATTAATACTTCTGTGCCGGCTTTGGCTCCTTTTGAGGTGGAAAAGCTGGTCACATATCCCATCGAGACGTCAATGGGTGGGGTTCCCTATGTTCAGGAAGTCAGATCCCTTTCGCGATACGGACTTTCGCAAGTGACCGTGGTGTTTCAGGACTCCGTAGATATTTATTTTGCAAGGCAGCTCGTGCTTGAAAGACTTCAATCCGCCAAGGAAGAGATTCCAGCCGGTCTCGGCGCACCTACGATGGGACCGATTGCCACAGGCTTAGGGGAGATTTATCTGTATACCCTTGATTCAGAAAAATATGACCCCATGGAACTTCGAACGATGCAGGACTGGATCATTAAGCCTGCGCTACGAACCACCCAAGGCGTAGCTGAGGTCAATTCCGTAGGCGGCTTTGAAAAAAGTTATCAGGTCATTCCAGATCCTCAAAAACTTTTATTTTACGGGCTTACTTTACGGGAAGTTTTTGAAGCGCTTGCTCATAATAACGCCAATGCGGGCGGCTCCTATATCGAACATAATGAAGAACATTATCTAGTGCGAGGAATCGGTTTAGTTAAAACTTTAGATGATATCGGCAATATTGTAGTCGGCGAAAAAGAAGGTGTGCCTATTTATGTAAAAAATTTGGCGGATGTGAAAGTGGGTCCGGAAATCCGTACGGGTGTTGCCACGAGAGACGGGAAAGAGACTGTTCAAGGCACGGCACTTTTGCTTAAAGGGGAAAACAGCCGGACTGTAGCCACGCGCGTGCGTGAAAAATTACGGGAGATACAAAAAACTCTTCCTCCAGCAGTGAAAATTAATCCGATCTACGACAGAACTGTTTTGGTGGATAAGACAATCCATACGGTAAAGAAGAATTTGTTCGAAGGCGGCGTCCTGGTGATTGCCATTCTTTTAATGATGCTTGGAAACTTGAGGGCAGGCCTCATTGTCGCTTCTGCGATTCCGCTTTCCATGCTGTTTGCCCTGATCGGCATGGTGGCAACTAAAACTTCTGGTAATTTAATGAGCCTTGGAGCGATTGATTTTGGTCTTATTGTGGATGGTGCAGTGGTGATGGTTGAAAATATTATTCGCCGTCTGTCAGAACGGAAAAAATGCAAAGAGATTTCCATAACTTCCCATGTTTATCGGACAGAAATTCTGAATGCTGCAAGAGAAGTTGCCCGTCCCGTTGTCTTTGCGATCTTTATTATTACCGTGGTTTATCTGCCGATCCTGACCTTACAGGGAGTAGAAGGGAAAATGTTCCGGCCAATGGCCCTGACGGTTGTGATGGCACTCGTAGGTTCTCTTATTCTTACGCTCACATTGATTCCTGTATTGTGCTCCTTTTTTCTAGGCCGGGAGATATCCGAAAAAGAAACACGACTGTTTCATTGGGTTCGCGTTCGCTATGAACGGGCACTAGGTTGGGCCATGCAAAATCAAAAAAGGATTATTATCTATTCTATTTTTCTTGTCGTCATGTCGTTTTTAATCTTTCCTTTCCTCGGCTCAGAGTTTATTCCCAAACTTGACGAGGAGTCGCTTGCCATGGAGACGATCAAGCCCAATTCTATTTCTCTGTCAGACTCTGTAAAATATACTAAAGAGCTTGAACGTATCCTTCTTGGATTCCCCGAGGTTTCCACGGTTTCCAGCCGTATCGGAACCGCCGAAATCGCCACCGATCCTACAGGTTTCAACCGCGCGGATATCTACCTCATGCTGAAGAAGAAAGTTCCCCACAAAGAAAAATTGATTGAGAAAATGCAAAAGGCTCTTTCCGTGATCCCTGGGACGATATTCGGATTCTCTCAACCTATTGAACTGCGCGTCAATGAGCTCATTGCAGGCGTGAGGTCGGATATCGCGGTTAAAATTTTTGGCGATGATCTCGACGTATTGAAGAGCGAGGCGGACAAAATCCAAAAAATTCTTTCGACTATCCGAGGCGCTCAAGACGTTCGGGCTGAGCAGATTGGAGGTTTGCCGGTTCTTCAAGTGGAGATTGACCGGGCCAAGATTGCCAGATATGGAATCAATGTCGAGGATGTGCTAAGTGTCATTGAAATGGCCGTGGGCGGAAAGGCGGCTGGTCAAGTTTATGAAGGGGTCAAACGTTTTAATTTAATTGTGCGCTATCCGGAAAACTACAGGAACAGCCCGGAAGCAATCGGTAACATTCTCATCTCCAGCCCGACGGGTCAAAAAATTCCGCTGGCTCAACTCACACAAAAAATTGCCATTGAAGAAGGCCCAGCTCAGATCAATCACGACAACACGCGCAGAAGAATTGCTGTAGAAGCCAATGTCCGAGGACGAGACCTCGGCAGTTTTGTGGACGAGGCAAAACAAAAAATAGAGAAGCAAGTGAAACTCCCGCCAAGTTATTCCATTGAATGGGGTGGTCAATTTCGGAATCTTAAAGAGGCGCGCGAAAGGCTTCTCATTGTAATTCCTGTCTCACTTTTTTTGATTTTAATCCTGCTTTTTGGCGCTTTCAATTCGTTAAAACAAGCTTTGCTTGTATTTACAGGTATTCCTCTGGCGATTACCGGCGGGGTCTTTGCGCTTCTTATTCGCGGAATTCATTTTAGTATTTCCGCAGCGGTCGGATTTATTGCATTATTTGGTGTAGCCATGTTGAACGGTGTTGTCATGGTTTCCTACATCAATCAATTGCGCCAGGAAGGAAAATCGTTGGAAGATGCGGTCATGCAGGGTGCTCAGACACGGTTGCGGCCTGTCCTGATGACTGCGCTAGTGGCAAGCCTTGGATTTATCCCAATGGCTCTTGCACAAGGAACGGGTGCAGAGGTTCAGCGTCCACTTGCCACTGTTGTGATCGGTGGATTGATTTCTTCTACTCTTTTGACACTGTTGGTATTGCCCGTACTTTATATCTGGTTTGAAAGAAAAATAAAGGCATGAAGCCGCAGGATCGGAATGACTGACAATGAAAGTTTGCGGCGCGCGGTCCGGCTTGTTGCAATCCTGAATCTGGCGTATTTCGGAGTTGAATTTGCGGTGGCGCGTGCTATTGGATCGGTGTCGTTATTTGCCGACAGCGTAGACTTTCTAGAAGATGCCTCCGTCAACTTTTTGATCCTCATCGCGTTAGGATGGAGCACGGCCCGGCGTGCGCGCGTTGGAATGGTGCTCGCCGCTATTTTACTTATTCCTGGGCTTGCTACGCTGTGGACTGCTTGGCTGAAATTCTCGATGCCGGTACCTCCTGCATTTGTGCCGTTGTCTCTTGCAGGTGCTGGCGCATTTGTTGTGAACCTGTCATGTGCATTCATGCTAACACGCTATCGTCAGCATCCGGGTAGCATGGTCCGAGCAGCTTTCCTTTCCGCGCGCAATGATGTTCTGGCAAACGTTGCCATCATTAGTGCCGGACTGAGTACGATTTACATTCGATCTGCTTGGCCAGACTTGATAGTAGGACTAGGTATTGCATTAATGAACGCAGGAGCCGCTAAAGAAGTATACGAAGCAGCGTGTGAGGAAAACCGTAACGCTCGCCCATGAATAAGTTTTCGACCGCAAAATTTCCTTTTTAGTTTTCTTACCAGAAGCCCAAATTTTCGCTCTTCTTCTCCTGCTGGCTGACGTCCCATGAGGCGTATGCTCGACTAATGGAGAGCCGGATAAAACTGACCAACTACACCCGTGTCTGGTGGGTTGCAACCCTGTGCGTAATCCGCTATGATTAACTCCCCATGAATACGATCGATCATAATTTACTTAATGAAGGGGATCTCTCTAATTTCCGGATAGTAGAATTTTTGCCCGCGCAACGACGGTTGATTCCACGATAACTTTGAACAAAGGAGTAATTTATGGGTACGTTTAAAAAAAGGAAAGTAATGATGCGGATGAAAGACTAAGACGATTTTACCAGCTTTTGTTAATGATGGATACAGAATGTCTAAACAAAATGCTGGATGCGGATAAAAAGAAAAAAGTAGAACGGAAAGATTTGGAGCGCGAGTTTTCTCGGGCGGACAAGAGTAAACAGTACAATTTATGCCAAGCTGCAAAGATTTTAGATGTTCATCGGCAAACGCTTTACTATTGGATGAAAAAAGGTTGGATTAAGTCCAAAAGGGATTATCGAAATTATCCGATTTTTACAGTTTTAGACATCAAAACGATTAAAAAGTGGAGAAAGACAGGCGTGAAATCATTTCCTCTGCTCTAGCAAAAGTCGTGTTTAGTGATCTTTTAGACAGTTTTGAATTTTAAAAATGAATGAGCGTAACCTATTATGAATAAAAAAGATAAACCACTTAAAGTCGCCATAAAAACTTTTGGATGTCAGATGAATGAGTACGATAGCGAGGTTGTGGCGACGCAGCTTCAGAAGCAGGGGTATGCTTTGACCGATTTGGAAGACACGGCGGATGTGGTAATTCTCAATACCTGCAGTGTGCGCGAGCATGCGGAGAACAGGGCGTTCAATAAATTGCATGTGCTCAGCCGTGAGAAAAAAAATGGTCGGCCAAGTTTAGTGATCGGGCTCATGGGTTGCATGGCGGATAATTACAAAGAAAAACTGCTTAAGGATTTTCCTCAACTTGATTTTGTGGCAGGAACAAGAAATGTAATGGATGTAGCGAGGCTGGTGAAGGAGGTTGAGGAGAGACGGAAGGACGGTAGGGGCGCGGTTTACCGCGCCCGTCATGACGGGCGTGATGAATCGCGCCCCTACGAACTCAAATTGCGAAAGCGTGAACCCCCCTTTTCCGTGCAGTTATCGGCGATTAGTAAAGAAGGGTGGTGGGAGGATTATGCCGAAACGATCCGTAAAGACGACGGCGCGCGGGCGTTCCTTCCTATTATGACCGGCTGCGATAATTTGTGCACATACTGTATCGTTCCGAAGACGCGCGGACGGGAAGTTTCTATGCGCGGCGGGAAAGTGGTTGAGCAGGTGAAAAAATTAGTCGATCAGGGCTACCGGGAAGTTCAGCTTCTCGGGCAGAACGTAAATTCCTACGGACGGCGCTATGTGGGTGAAGATGAGAGCTACCGAACTCGTAAAGAGCCGAATGCTTTTCCAGAACTGGTTGCTGCCGTCGCGCAGATCCCCGGAATCGAACGCGTGAGTTGGATGACTTCTCACCCCAAAGATGCCTCGCGGGAATTGTTCGAGGTTATGCGCGATTACCCGAAAGTCACGCATTGGTTTCATCTGCCCGTTCAATCCGGCAACAATCGGATCCTGAAACGCATGGGCCGGGAGTATTCGATTGAAGAATTTCGCGAGAAACTTTCGCTTCTACGCGAATTGATTCCCGATGCTGCCGTTACGACCGACGTCATCGTCGGATTTTCTGACGAAACGGATGAGGAATTCAAAGAAACCTGCCGCGTTATGGAGGAATGTAAATTCGACGGCGCTTTTCTATTCAAATATTCGCTCCGTGAAGGCACGCCGGCCGAGCGGCTTGCCGACAACGTGCCTACGCACATTAAAGAAGAGCGGCATCAAATTTTGCTGAAGATGCAAAAGGAAATTTCGCGTAAAATCTGCCGGGATTCCGTCGGCAGAGAATTAGACATTCTTTTCGCCGGGCGAAGCAGATATAATGAAACCGATTTAGTTGGAGAAGCACGAAATCGGCGAAGAGTCATTGTGAAAGCGCCGGCGTCGTTCATTGGAACGGTTAAGCGTGTCCGTCTTAACAAGCTTGAGAACGAAACATTTTATGGTGAGTTATGCGAAATAAAATAAACAAAACCTTCGTTATTGTTGTGGCTGTTCTATTTTTCAATGCACCTTTTAGTTACGCACGCGTTACTCCGGAGCTCGAAACCATCCGGCAATTTTTTCTAAAAGGCGAATACGATCATGTCATTGAACGTATGGAATATATTGATCTCGACGAGAGCGGATCGGCTGCGCTTGAATCGCTTTATTTTATCGGAGTTAGTCTTATTAAAGCAGGCCGGTTCAGCGAGGGGCGAGATATTCTTTCGCGGATTATTCAGCGTAAGCCGAAAATTAAATTCCGCGATCAGGCGGAGCTCCGGATGGCGGATTCTTTTTTAGCCGAGGGCGCCCCCGATATTGCCCTCAAGCGTTACCAGGAAATCATGACGAAATATCCGGACTCTGCCGGCTTGGCACATGCGTACGAACAAAGCGCGATTATCTGCCAACGCCTCGGCCAATTTGATCAGGCCGATAGTTATTTCAAATTGCTTCAGATGAACGCGCCGCTCAGTTCCGAAGCTACGAATGCGCGCCGCGGCCTTACGAAAAGAGTTTCCCACTTCGGCGTTCAAGTCGGTTCGTTTACTGATCTGAATAATGCGGAAATTCTAAAGACCGAGCTTGAGACCAAAGGATTCCAACCCTACATTCAAACGATCCAAAAGAATGCGAGTTCGCTCTACCACGTTCTTGTCGGTGAATTTCTCTCACGGAAAGAAGCCGAAGGAGAGGCCAAGAAAATGGAATCACTCGGTTACCCTACCCACGTTTACCCCTGATCGCAGTGGCAGAATCTCATCGATCCGTTCGTAGCGAAGAAATGCGCCGCTTAGACGCCGGGGCTACGAATGAATTTAAAATCCCTGGCCTTCTTTTAATGGAAAATGCCGGGCGGAGTGTCGCCGAGGAAATTTTAAAAACCGGCGCTCAGAAAATCGCGGTCATTTGCGGAAAAGGCAACAACGGCGGCGATGGATTTGTAGTTGCTCGCCACCTCCACAATCACGGCAGGGAGCCCGAAATTACTCTGATCGGCGCTAGAGCGGATATAAAAGGGGATGCCCTTGTAAACCTTGAAATTGCTGAGAAAATGGGCATTTCTGTCCATACCTACGATGATGTGGTAAGCTTGAAATTGGAACGTAGCGACCTTATTGTCGACGCGATTTTCGGGATAGGACTTTCCAGGAATGTGGGGGAGCCTTATAAATCCACGATCGAGAAGATCAATAAGCTTTCAGCTAGCGGTACAACCGTTGTCAGTATCGATGTTCCCTCCGGACTGAATGCCGATACCGGCGAAGTCATGGGCGTTGCGGTCCGGGCGAATATTACCGTGACGCTTGCTTGTGAAAAAGAGGGGCTCAGGACGGGCGAAGGCCCTCGTTACGCGGGACGAATTGTAGTAGGCTATATTTCGCTGCCGCGTTCGTTAATGAAAGGAGGCTCTTAGCGTTACCAACCATCATGGATGATCCATTCCTGGCAGCGGATGCCGACTCCTCAGAAGGTTCTCTTCCGGCGGAAACGTTTAAACCAAGAAATTTTTGGAATTCGCCTTGGCTGCACTTCATCCTCGCTTTTCTTTTAGTAAGTCTCGCCGAACTTTTTAGCACATTTGTTCTCCATTCTCTCCCTGACTTACCGCTTATCTTCAAAACGTTTATCCGCACATTGACTCTTTTGGTTCTCATTTCGCCGGTGCTTTACGGTTTTATTTTCCGCGTATTTCAGGCGGAGGTAAAAGAGAAAGAAGATAACGAAAATTTATTGCTGAATATAACCAAGGAACTCGAGCAAAAAGTAGCCGAACGTACCCGAGCTCTTGAAACCAGCCAGGCGCAGCTTCGCACCGCCTTGGAAAATGCTCAGGACGCCGTGATTTCCGCTGACGGCAGCGGGAAAATTATTTATTGGAATAAAATGGCGGAAAATTTTTTTGGATTCTCAGCGCAGGAAGCTATGGGCGAGTTGCTCACCATAATAATGCCTGAGCGATTTAGAGAAGCTCACAGCCTGGGCATGAAACGATATATGACCACGCAGCAGCCGAAGGTTATCGGGCAGACCGTTGAATTGTGGGGGCTTAAAAAAGACGGGACGGAATTTCCGCTAGAACTTTCTCTTTCGGCCTGGAAAGCCAGCGGCAAGGACTTTTTTACCGCCATTATACGTGATATTACCGCAAGAAAACGTGCCGAAGGAGAAGCCCAAAAAGCGTATGAGGCGCTTAAGGCGATGCAGAGGGATTTGATTCAATCCGAAAAAATGGCGGCGGTGGGCCAGCTTGCGAGCGGAATCGCCCACGAGGTGAAAAATCCCCTCAGCGTGATCATTCAGGGAATTGGTTATTTAAAAGATCGTTTAAAATCGGAAAAAATAAACGATGCGGAAGAAACGCTGCAGATGATGAGAGATGCTGTGATTAGAGCGGATACCTTAGTGCACGGACTTTTGGATTTTTCTCGGCCCATTGAACTCCGTTTGGAAAGTCTTACCATCGAGCCTATAGTAAAAAAAGCGCTGACGCTTTTACGCACACAGACGCCGCTTGATAAAATTAAAATTATTTCCGAAATTTCCGACGACTTGCCTCCGGCCATGCTTGACAAGGAACAGCTCGTGCAGGTATTTATCAATCTTTTCCAGAATGCCGTGCATGCTATGCCCAATGGTGGCGAGCTCAGCATTCGCTGTTACACGAAGGTATTCGACAAAAAAGGAAATGGGGTAGGCTCGCGCGCGACGGACATGTTTCGTTTGGGTGAAGCGGCGCTTATGTGTGAAGTGCGAGATTCCGGTATGGGCATTCCGAGCGATAAGATTCAAAAAGTATTCGAGCCCTTTTTCACTACAAAACCGCGCGGAGAAGGAACGGGTCTCGGCCTTGCCGTAGCCAAATCCATTGTCGATGTGCATCGCGGATTAATCAACGTAACAAGTGAACCCGGTCGTGGTACCACTTTCACCCTCAGCTTCCATCTCGCCTCATGATCCTTTACAAGCGGGCGTACGATTCCCTATAATACGCGCTGCTTTATTTACATTTAATGGCAGGAGTGGCGGAATTGGCAGACGCACCAGCTTGAGGGGCTGGCGGTGGCAACACCTTGTGGGTTCAAGTCCCGCCTCCTGCACCATTCTCACTTGGCTTGCATGCAACAAACCGCGTTAAATAAAAATATATTCCGCGCTTACGATATCCGTGGGATTGCCGACCGCGATCTTACCGACGATGTCGTTTATCGCATTGGCCTTGCCTTTGGGACAACTCTCCGCCGTCTCGGGAAAAATCAGGCAACGCTCGGAAGAGATGTCCGCCCCAGTTCCAATCGCATTCGAACCGCGCTCCTTAAGGGAATTACCGAAACCGGCGTAAACGTGCGCGAGTTGGGCATGGTGGCTACGCCCGTCTTTTATTTCTCCATAAGGCATTTTCAGGCCGACGGTGGTATCGTGATCACCGGTTCCCACAATCCTGCCGAATTTAACGGGCTTAAAATTTGTATTGGCAACGATACGATTGCCGAAAACGAAATCCAGGAGCTCCGAAAGCTCGCTGAATCCGGTGATTTTGCGGCAGGAAACGGCGCTGTAACCGAAGCCGATATTCACGGGCCGTATAAGCAATATTTCCTGAAACACTTTAAATTTAAGAAAAAATTCAAGGTAGTGGTCGATTCTGGAAACGGCACGGGTGGTATTGTCAATCCGATGATCATTCGTTCGCTGGGTCACGAGGTCATCGAGCTTTATTCCGATCCCGACAGCCGGTTTCCTAATCATCACCCCGATCCTACGGTGGAAAAAAATTTGAAAGATATTATTAAAAAAGTTAAGGACACGAAAGCCGACGTGGGATTTGCTTACGACGGCGATGCCGACCGGATTGGAGTAATCGACGACCAAGGTGAGATTATCTGGGGTGATAAACTCATGATTTTATTTGCGCGCGATATTCTTCTCGAGAAAGGTAAGGGTACTTTTGTTGCTGAAGTGAAATGCTCCCAGACGTTTTACGACGATGTTCGCAAAAGAGGCGGAAACGCCGTTATGTGGAAGGCCGGGCATTCGCTGATAAAACAGAAAATGAAGGAAACCAACGCAGACCTGGGCGGTGAAATGAGCGGGCATATATTTTTCCGTGACCGTTATTTTGGATACGACGACGCTCTCTACGCTTCTTGCCGTACGCTTGAAATTATGGATAAAACAGATGGGAAACTTTCTACGCTTCTCTCCGACGTTGCGAAAACGTTCGCGACGCCCGAAATCCGGATGGAAATTGAAAATGACGATAGGAAATTTCAAATTATCCGGAAAGTAATCGAATATTTTAAGCAAGATAAGCGCTACGAGGTGATCGATATCGACGGCGTCCGCATTGTTTTTCCGGATGGATGGGGTCTCGTTCGTGCTTCCAATACTCAGCCCGTTCTTGTACTTCGCTTCGAAGCCGTTTCCGAGAAGCGTTTGGCTGAAATTCAGGAACTGATCGAAGGAAAAGTCCGGGAATTCTCCCAATGATTTGGGCGGTTATTATGGCAGGTGGGCAGGGCACTCGATTCTGGCCTCTCTCCACGTTGGAACGTCCAAAACAACTCCTTCCGCTCGTTACTCACAAAACGTTGCTTGAAGAAACCGCTCGGCGTTTCGGGGCTCTTATTCCGCCGAGTAGAATTCTCGTCGTTACCAACGAACGGCAAGCAAAAGAAGTGAAGCGCCTTCTTCCGAAAATCCCAAAATCAAATATTCTCACCGAACCTTGCGGACGCAATACCGCTCCGTGCGTCGGCCTTGCGGCGCTTGTGATTCAGAAACGCGATCCCGGCGGGATTATGGTAATCGTTCCTGCCGACCAAATGATCAGCCGTAGGAAAGCTTTCTTAAGCGCGATTCGTAAAGCTATTCAATTCGCCAAGCAGCCGGGAACGCACATCACGATCGGAATCAAACCCGCTTTTCCGGCAACCGGGTTTGGCTGGATTGAGGCGGGAAAACGGATTTCGGGCAGCACGTTTCGCGTTAAGCGTTTCGTTGAAAAGCCCGGACTTGGCCGCGCAAAAAAAATGCTTCGCTCAAAGCAGTTTTCATGGAACAGCGGTATGTTTATTTGGAGGGCCGATACGATTCTAAATTCCATCAAACGGTTTCTTCCCGACATTCACCGCGGGCTTTTGCGTATTGCGCCGTCCGTCGGCACGGCAAAGTTTGCGAGAGCGCTCAAGCGGGAATTTCCGAAACTCCGCGCGATTTCGGTAGACTATGGCATTATGGAAAAAACGAAGGAAGGTGTCGTGATTCGCGCCGATATTGGTTTTAGCGATGTTGGCAGCTGGGACACCGCTTCGGTTTTTTGGCCGAAGGATATGGCCGGTAACGCCGTGCGCGGAAAATTTCTGGCCATCGATTCACAGGACAATATCGTCTTTAACGAAGCCAAGACGCCTATTGCTTGTATTGGTGTGGAAGGTCTCACCATTATTTCAACTCCCGACGGCGTTCTCGTCTGCGACTCCCAGCGTAGCCAAGACGTGAAACATATTCAATCGTTTATTAGACGGCAGTGAAGTAAGGACTTAGGAAAAATGAAGAAGCGTGTTTTAAGCGGAATGAGGCCCACCAGCAAACTGCATTTGGGTAATTATCTAGGAGCTCTCGAGAATTGGAAACGATTCGAGGGTAACGACTGCTTCTATATGATTGCCGATATGCATGCGCTTACGACCGAGCATGCCGGACGGACGGATATTAAAGAAACCGTGACTGAAGTTGCGATTGATTATCTTGCGGCAGGTATTGATCCGGATAAGGTTACGCTCTTTGTGCAAAGCGCAGTAAAGGAACATATGGAACTCGGTTGGATTCTCGCGATGGTTACGCCGATTCCCTGGCTTGAGCGCAACCCCACCTATAAGGAATTGCTCCAAACCCAGCCAGAAAAAGAACTTAATACGCTTGGATTTTTAGGTTATCCTGTGCTCCAGTCTGCCGATATATTGTTATATAATGCAGACGTGGTTCCGGTCGGCGAAGACCAGCTCCCGCATATTGAACTCACGCGCGAAATTGTCCGGCGTTTCAACAATATATTCGGAAGTGTTTTTAAGGAACCCGAAGCGGCTTTGACAAAGACTCCCCGCATTCCCGGTACCGACGGGCGAAAGATGAGTAAGTCGTTTGGCAATGCCCTCTTTCTCGCGGATGCGCCGGAGGTAGTCGCGCAAAAACTGAAGAAAATGGTTACCGATCCTGCCCGGAAGCGGCGTGAGGATAAAGGAACCCCGGAAGTTTGTCCGGTGTATGCGCTGCATCAGCGATTTTCACCGGCGGAACTAAGTAAAGTAGCTCATGGCTGCCGCACGGCAGAAATCGGCTGTATCGAATGTAAAACGATCTTATCCGATCATCTCATTGAATTTCTAAAACCTATTTACGAAAAACGCCAAGAGCTTTCGGGCCAGAAAAAGCGGATTAACGAAATTTTACAAGCGGGAAATGAAAAGGCGAGAGCTGTTGCTTCCGAAACCCTTCGCCGTGTAAAAGACGCCGTAGGAATTTAATTATGGAAAACGAAATAAAAAATTCGGAAAATCAGCCGCAAACTGAAGCGGTCTCAAACGCGGAAACAGTAGAAACGCCGGTGATACACGGCCCGTCCGCCCGTCCGCTTGAAGTAAAGCTTACGCTTTACGAAGGACCGCTTGATCTTTTGCTCGATATCATTCGCAAAAACGAAATCGATATCATGGATATTCCCATGGTTCAAGTGACCGAGCAATATTTGGGATATTTGAATACGATGAAAATGCTCAATCTCGACATCGCCGGCGAATTTTTGGTTCTGGCCGCCACGCTCATTTATATCAAGTCGCGTATGATTCTTCCCCAGGAAGAAGAGAAAATGGAAGAAGAGGGTTTGGATCCGCGCGAAGAATTGGTTCGTAAACTTCTCGAATACCAGGCGTATAAAGAAGCTGCCAAGGAACTCGGCGCACTTGAAGCTGAGCGCGCTCTTACATTTACCCGGCAAATTGCAGATCATTATTTTAAAGAGCTTTCACCCGAAGATGCTCAGATCGATAATTTGAGCGCCAATCTCTACGATTTGGTTGCCGCATTTCAAAAAGTGTTGAAGTCCGCCGGGCAGGAAGCATTCCATCAGGTGCTTCAAGAAGTTATTTCGATTGAAGAAAAAATTGATGAAATCAAGCAAATGCTTGGCGCCAAGAGGGAAATGAATTTTAGCGAACTTTTTCCGCCGGAATATTCACGGAACGAACTTATCATTACCTTTCTCGCTATTTTGGAATTGGCCAAGTCAAAGTTCATTCGCATTGCCCAGAAAGTTCGCTTTGGAGATATCGTAATCGCACTTCGAGAGGAGGAGGTTAAGCAGGCGGTATGAATAATAAACGATTCGAAAAACAAAAGCAGGCAGAAGCGGAGCGTAAGCTGAAGGAACTCAGGGAAGAGTTGGAAGATGAGTTAAGTAAACAGCTGGACGAAGCCGCAAGCGAAAAATATCCGGGTAAAGTAGTGACGGAGGAAATCGACGCGTCTGCCGATATCAACGACGAAATCGCCAAGCACGTGATCGAGGCGCTTTTGTTTGCTTCGTCCAAACCGATTACCATTCCGGAAATCCGAAAAGTGCTTAAGGGTAAAAAAGCTGAAGACATTCACACGATGATTACCGAGATTTCTTCGGTGTACGAAAGGGATGGGCGCAGTTTTCGAATTCAGCACATCGCCGGGGGCTGGCAAATTTTAACGGAATCAAAATACGCGCCCTGGATTTTAAAACTGGAGCAGCAAAAAAAGATAAAGCAAGCAACAGCGTCTGCGCTGGAAACGCTTGCTATTATTGCTTACCGCCAGCCGCTTTCGCGTGTGGAAGTCGAAGATTTACGCGGCGTGGATTCTTCGGCCGTACTCGCGACGCTCCTAGAGCGCGGTTTGGTGAAAATTGTCGGACGGAAAGAAATTCCCGGCCGGCCTTTTCTTTACGCGACGACCGACAAATTTCTCGAACATTTTGGCCTGCCAACGATCGGCCAGTTGCCGAACATCGAAGATATAAAACAACTTGTCGAAGGTACGGTGAGTAAAGATACATTGCTCAAGCGCAATCAGTCAGTAGAAGTTCCGAACGAAACGATTGGTATAGATAAAACCAATAACGTAGGGGCGCAATTTATTGCGCCCGAAAAAGAAAACGGTTAACCGGTTTGATAAATCAAACCCCTACACAGAAATACATTTTATGAACAAAGACAATAAAAAAGAAAAATCCGAAGATATTCAAAAACTTCGCGGCAAGATCGATCAAATCGATAGCGAAGTCATCGGTCTTTTGAATGAGCGAACCAGACAGGTTCTGGAAATCGCAAAAGTAAAAGATCGTGAAGGGCGCGAAGTGTATGCGCCGGACCGGGAAATCGAAGTTTACCGTAAGATCGATCAGGCCAACAAAGGCCCGCTTAAAAGCGATTCTCTCAAGACCATTTACCGGGAAATCATGTCGGCCTCGCTCGCCCTTGAGAAGCCTATTAAGATTGCTTTCCTCGGACCCGAAGCTACGTTTACGCACATGGCGGCGCTTGGCAAATTTGGTTCGAGTGTTAGCTACCAGCCTTGCGTGACCATCACCGAAGTTTTCACCGAAGTGGAAAAAAGGCGCGCTGAATACGGCGTAATCCCGATAGAGAATTCCACTGAAGGCGCCGTAACGCACACGCTCGATATGTTCATCGATTCGGATTTGAAAATTTGTTCTGAAATCATTATGCCCATTTCGCACAATGTTCTTTCGACCTCCGCCGGTCTCAAGGACATTAAACGTCTTTATTCCAATCCGCAGGTTTTTGGGCAATGCCGCGGTTGGATTGAAGGGCATGTTGCGCGTGCCGAATTAATCGACACGGCTTCAACGGCTGCCGCTGCGGCCCGGGCCGTGAAAGAAGACGGTTCGGCCGCGATTGCTTCGGAGTTAGCAGCTACCATTTATGGATTGAACGTTCTTGCGCGCGGAGTAGAAGACAGTTCCAGTAATGTTACGCGCTTCCTGGTTGTTTGCCGTACGCTTCCGGCGCCGACGGGAGCCGACAAGACTTCCATTTTAATTTCCATTAAAGACAGAGTCGGTGCGCTTTCCGACATGCTTGATCCGATTAAGAAGGCCAAGTTAAACATGACTAAAATCGAATCGCGGCCTTCCAAGAAAAAGGCGTGGGAATATTTCTTCTTTATTGATGTGGAGGGTCACATTGCCGACCCACACGTTAAGCAAACCGTGGATACCATAGAATCCCAGGTGCGCTTTCTAAAAATTCTTGGCTCCTATCCTACCGCCAAGCTTTCCTGAGCCGCGTATGTCCTTTCCCGCAAAATCTTACATCGAACAATTGGTTCCTTACGAACCCGGTCGTCCGATTGAGGAAGTAAGGCGTGAACTCGGTATTAAGCAGCTCATCAAGCTTGCCTCCAACGAAAACCCGCTAGGCGTTTCTCCCAAAGTAAAAAAGGCCGTGGCCAAGTTTTTGCCAAAACTTCATTTCTATCCCGAAAGTACGGCGCCCGAACTTTGCGCGGCTGTTGCGAAATACCACAACGTTTCCGAGAAACAAATTATTTTTGGGAACGGTTCAAATGAGATCATCGAATTTCTCTGTCGCTCGCTTCTCACGGAAGGCGCAGAGGTATTGTCGAGCGAATGCTCTTTTCTGGTTTACCCTTTAATTACCCAAATTTGCGGCGGGCGGTTTCGTACCGTTCCGATGAAAAACTTTTCCTACAATTTGGATGCGCTGGCCGGTTTGGTTAATGAAAAAACCCGTTTGATTTTTATTGCCAATCCGAACAATCCGACCGGCACGTATGTGACGGAGCGGCAATTAGACATATTTCTTTCTAAAGTAGGTGAAGACGTGATCGTGTGTATTGATGAAGCATACGTTGATTTCGCAGAAGCTAAAGATTACCCGCAAGGACTTAATTACGTTAAAAAGAGCGTAGAAAATGTGATTGTGCTTCGAACATTTTCAAAATCGTATGGGCTTGCCGGGCTTCGTATTGGGTATGGAGTAGGCCCAGAGCGTTTGATTCAGTATCTTCACAGAGTTCGCCAGCCGTTCAACGTAAATGCAGTGGCTCAGGTGGCCGCACTCGCTGCGCTTGGCGACAAAGCTTATTTGAAACGCACGCAAAAGGTGGTGCGCGACGGACGGGCTTATTTATATAAGGAATTCGACCGCTTAGGTTTGAAATATGTGAAAAGTCAGGCAAACTTTATTTTGGTGGATATGGGAACCGATGCCAAGCCGATCGTAGAAGGGCTTTTAAAGAAAGGTTTGATCGTTCGGGGGGTTAAACCCTATAATCTGCCCACTTTTATTCGCGTGTCGATCGGACTATCTTCCGAGAATGGACGTTTCATTCGGGTGCTTAAAGAAGTTTTAAAAAAATAAAATTGTTAGGAGTTAATTCATGATTATCGTGATGAAGCCGGACGCCACGCCGGCGCAGATTGAACATGTTGCGGAAAAAATTAAAGAGCTTGGTTTAAAAGCCAATATTTCCAAAGGCGTTGAACGCACCATTATTGGTGTGATCGGTGTGGATGACCGCGCTAGGGTAGAGCCGCTCGAAGTTTATCCCGGAGTAGATTCGGTTACTCCTATCGGCCGCCCGTATAAGTTGGTCAGTCGGCGTTTTCATCCGGACAATTCGGTCATTTCGTTTGGACCTAACGTAACGGTCGGAGGCGAAAAAGTGGTCGTGATGGCCGGGCCTTGTTCCATCGAAAGTCGTGAGCAGCTAAAAACGGTGAGCGATGCCGTGAAGAAAGCCGGCGCTTCGTTCTTGCGTGGCGGCGCATTTAAGCCGCGCTCTTCGCCTTATAGTTTTCAAGGAATGGGCGAAGAAGGGTTGAAACTCCTCCAAGAGCAAGCGCGAGACACCGGTCTTCCTGTAGTTACAGAGGTCATGGATACGCGTCAGGTGGAGCTTGTAGCACAGTATGCGGATATGCTTCAAATCGGCGCGCGCAATATGCAAAACTTCGATCTTCTGCGCGAAGTCGGCCAATCAAAGAAACCTATTTTACTAAAACGCGGTTTATCTTCGACGATCGAAGAGCTGCTTCTTTCAGCCGAATATATTGCCGCTAAGGGTAATATGAAAATTGTTCTCTGCGAACGGGGCATCCGCACTTTTGAAACGGCTACGCGTAATACGCTAGACTTAAGCGCGATCCCGGTCCTCAAGGCGGAAACGCATTTGCCCGTCATTGCCGATCCTTCTCATGGAACGGGAAGCTGGGCGTATGTGATTCCCATGGCTCGCGCAGCTGTTGCGGCCGGAGCGGACGGTCTCATGATTGAGGTGCATAATAATCCTCTGATGGCCAAGAGTGACGGGCCGCAATCGCTCAAGCCCGCAAAGTTTGAGATTCTGATGAAAGAAATAAAAGCCATTGCGAAAGCTGTCGGTCGCACCGCGTAAATTAAAAACTCCTATGCAAAAACTTACAGTTTTCATTTTAATTATATTGCTAATATCATCCGACAGTTTTGCAGAGGGTTCGAGTGTGTCGCAGCAAGATGCTGCTGGAGAGAAGCTGATCGATAAAAACGTGCAAAAAGAATATTATGAAAACGGCGTCGTTAAAAGTGAATTGTTTATCGAAGGTAGCCAACAAGTATTATTTAATAAGTATTATGAAAACGGCAACCTTAAATCAAAGGTCCCTATAAAGAATGACAAAAGAGAAGGTTTAACTAAGACCTATTATGAAAATGGCGATCTGGAATCCGAGATTCCCTTGCAGGATGATAAAATACAAGGTTTAGCAAAGACCTATCATGGAAATGGCAATTTAAAATCAGAAATTCATTATAAGGATGATAAAAAAGAAGGTTTAGCCAAGACCTATTATGAAAGCGGTGCTGTTGAATGGGAATATTCTTATCGGGATAATCAAAGGTCAGGCCCGATAAAAAAATATTTCGAGAATGGAAACTTAGAACGAGAATGGAATTATGATGCCGACCGTCCTAACGGTATTTCAAAAAGTTACTATGCCTCGGGAACATTAGAAAGAGAAACAAATTACCTTAAAGGAAAGCCCCACGGTTCGGATAAGACTTATAATGAGGATGGAAGTTTAAAAGAAGAACTTTCCTACGATTACAATGCATTTGAGGGTTTCCGACGCATTTTCAATGGTAAGGGAAAGTTGCGAATGGAAGAACTTTACGATGGCGATACTGTTAAAGTAAAGCATTATTACAATTCTGGAGCTTTGCGGCGGGAAGGCACCTACAATCAGAATAGAAATGGCGTGGCTAAGGAATATTATGAAAGTGGTGCCATTTGGCATGAAGAAACCTATGAAAATGGGGAGTTGTCTGGGTTAGTGAGAACTTTTTATGAAACGGGAGAACCTTGGGAGGAATACGCGATTCAAGAAGGAAAGATATCAAATAGGAATCGATTTGATAGACCAAACGATTCCGAACCACCCGTAGATGGGATTAAAAAAATATATTACCCGACCGGAGCGTTATTAGTCGAGGAGCGCTACAAAGATGGAAAGTTAAATGGGCCAACAAAAACTTATTATGAGAGCGGCGGCTTGAGAGAAGAATTAAATTTTAAAGATGGAAAGCTGGACGGCGTGGATAAAGCCTATTATGAAAATGGTACGCTAAACGTCGAGTCCTTCCTGAGAGAAGATATGATACATGGTACTCTAAAAATCTATGATATAGACGGTAATCTCCACGAAGAAATAATTTATGAAAATGGGAAAAAGATAAAGAAGAATGTCGTTGAAGATACGCAACATACCGAAAGATAGTTTCTTGAAGATCGATTTCTATTTCTTTTTTTCCATTTCCAAATCCTATGCTTCCACCTAATATCGCGATTGTTGGTTTAGGTTTAATGGGGGGATCGCTGGGTTTGGCCCTAAGGAAGCGCTCTCCGAAGCTCCGCATCACCGGCATCAGCCGTTCCAGGCAACATATTCGAGATGCTATTCGAAAAAAAATGATTACCGACGGCACCACGTCGCTTGCCGAAGGAGTGAAATCCGCCGACCTTATTGTAATCGCCGCGCCTGTCCGGATGATTCCTGCGCTGGTCGCAACGATAGATATGTTCGCCAAGGCCGGCGCTGTTGTTACCGATGTTGGCAGCACCAAGGGAGAAATACTTAAAAATATCCGCCGGTTTCATTTGAAAAACGTTCGTTTTGTCGGTTCCCACCCCATGGCCGGCTCGCATAAGACCGGGCTCGAAGCTGCTGAAGCCCATTTATATAAAGGAGCATGCGTTTTTGTAGTGCGCGAGAAAAATACAAACGCAAAAGCGCTAAGTGTAATTTCATCGCTTTGGCGCACGGTCGGATCCCATGTCAAAACGGTTTCGGCCGAAGAGCACGATAAGATCGCCGCTTCCGTTAGTCAGCTTCCGCATTTGATCGCTTCCGCGCTTGTCAATTCCGTTCCGGCAGGCGCGCTTCCGTTTGCAGCAAGCGGTTTTCGCGATACGACACGTATTGCGCAGGGTGATCCTGAACTTTGGTTGGATATTATTAGGACCAATCGCACAAATCTTATTTCTGAGCTGAACCGTTTCACGCAGAAATTAGAACAGTTTGTTCGCATGTTAAAGCAAGACCAGCCGAAGAAACTTCTAAAAGAGCTTACTCAAGCAAAAAAGATTCGCAGCCAAATTCGCGCCGCGCCGACCGCGCGGCACCGCAGAACCAAGTGCCCGACCGGCGCTAGGCCAAGCGGCGCGCCTAAAATATGATCATCGCCGTTGACGGCCCCGCCGGTTCCGGAAAATCAACTGTTTGCCGTGAAATCGCCAAACGGATCGGTCTTCGCTACGTCGATACCGGCGCCATGTACCGTACCGTTGCTCTGGCTTCGCTAAGGCAAAATATTTCCCCGAACGATACGCCGCGGTTGGTTCAGCTTGCCAAAAATATTCCTCTCGAGCTTCGCCCGTTTAGCGGGGGAAAATTCGAAATTTTTCTAAACGGAGAAAAAGTAACCGACGAAATCCGCCGTCCCGAGATTAATCAAGTGGTCAGCACGATCGCATGTATTCCCGGAGTGCGTGAAGAAATGGTGAAACGCCAGCGTGCTCTGGCCAAAGACGGTTACCTGATTATGGAAGGACGGGATATTACGACGGTTGTTTTGCCGAACGCGGATTTCAAATTTTATCTCGATGCCGATCCAAGCGTGAGAGTGGAGCGCCGCTTCAAGGAAAATAAAACCAAGGGAGCGGCGACAACATTTGCGGGGGTTGCCGAAGAACAGACGAAACGGGATCAAATGGATCAGTCAAGAACCGTCAGCCCGCTTCGTGTGGCCGAGGACGCGGTAAGAATTGATACCACTGGTAAAGAAGTGGATGAAGTCGTTTTGATTATTCTTGGGAAAATGAATGTACGCGCCGGCCGGTTTAATTTTTTTTATTCCGGCGCCAGGTCGCTTCTCTGGCTTATCGGTAAAACGGTTTTCAGTCTTGAAATAAAAGGCGTCGAGAATATTCCTAAACGGGGCGGATTTATTATGGCCGCCAATCATCGCAGTTACTTAGACCCGGTTGTTGCCGCCGTTTCATCCAAGCGACAATTGAATTTTTTAGCCCGCGACACGCTTTTTAGAAATTCTTTTTTTGGACCACTCATCAAAGGTTTGAATGCTTATCCTATAAAGCGGGCATCGGCCGATCGGACGGCGCTGCGCATGGCTGCTCAATTTATCATGGAAGGAAATCCCATACTTATGTTTCCCGAAGGCACGAGAAGCGCGGACGGAAATTTCCAAACGCCGCGCGGAGGATTAGGATATTTAGCCGCTCGTTTACGGTGTCCGGTAGTGCCGATGCACATTCGAGGTACGTACGAAGTCTTTCCCAGGGATTCAAAATGGCCAAAGCCAGGTAAAATATCGGCTCGAATTGGGGAACCAATAACGTGGGAGGGCCAGGAAGATAATGATCTCTATCTTATTATTACTAAAGAGATTATGAAAAAGATAGAAGCTCTCTCCCGCCTGCCTTAATACCTTTTTTCCATTATCCGAACAACTTGTTTTACATATAGAGGCACTAGTATATAATACGCGTCTGTTTTTATATCTCTTGAGGGGGTTCTACGCCACTAATGAAATTAACTGAAAAGAAAAAAGCACCAAAGAAATCAAGTATTAAAACCGCCGGTTACTCGGAAGCGCCCACAGATACGCAAGATAGTCAACTCGCCGCCTTATACGAATCCAGTTTAGCAGATGTTCAAGAAGGTTCAATCGTAAAAGGCCTGGTTATCGAAATTTTCAACCGCCAAGCCATTGTTGATATCGGTTTTAAATCCGAAGGTATTCTAGATCTCGACGAATTTCCCAATCCCGAGGAGATCCTTGTGGGCGGGGAAGTCGAAGTTCTTTTCGAACATTACGATGACGAACAAGGCATCGTAATGCTCAGCAAACGCAAAGCCGACCGCCTGAAATGCTGGAACGATATTGTCGCCACCTCCGGTGAGGGCAGTATTGTGGAAGGCAAAGTATTTAAGAAAGTCCGTGGCGGATTCATGGTCGATATCGGTATGGAAGCATTTTTGCCGGCCTCGCTTGTGGCGTTAAAACCCACCAAGAATCTTGATCAATTTCTCGGTCAGAAGCTTAAATTTAAAATCGTTAAATTAAATCACCGCCGGAAGAATATCGTCCTCTCCAGAAAAGATTATATGGAAGAGGAGCAAACTTCCCAGCGGAGTAAGATTCTGGGTGAAATGGCCGAAGGCAAGGTGCTTAAGGGTCGCGTCAAGAATATCACCGACTTCGGAGTCTTTATTGACCTGGGCGGTGTAGACGGTCTTCTTCATATTACCGATATGAGCTGGGGTCGTGTGGCTCATCCTTCCGAACTCGTTTCTCTCGGGCAAGAGCTGGAGTTAACCGTTGTCGGCTACGACAAAGAGACTCAGCGTATTTCACTCGGTCTCAAACAGCTTACGTCCAATCCTTGGCAGATGGTAGAAGGCAAATACAAAGTCGGTAGTCGCGTTCGCGGTAAAGTCGTCAATATGCTGCCCTACGGTGCTTTTATCGAGCTTGAAAAAGGTATCGAAGGTCTTGTCCACGTCAGCGAGCTTTCCTGGACCAAGCGCATTACGCATCCTTCCGAAGTTCTCAATATGGGAGACGAAGTAGAAGCTGTCGTTCTCAACATTGATGCGACCGGGAAAAAGATTGCGCTCGGAATTAAACAAATCGAAGCCGATCCGTGGAGAGACGTGAACGATCGCTATAAAGTAGGCCAAATGATCGAAGGTCTCATTCGAAACGTCACCGATTACGGAGCATTTATCGAATTGGAACCCGGCATTGGCGGATTGATTCACATTTCCGACATGTCCTGGACCAAGAAGATCAATCATCCGACGGAAGTGGTCAACAAGGGCGACAAGGTCAAAGCGAAGATTTTAAGTATCGATGCGGATCAGAAAAAGATTTCGCTCGGTATTAAACAGCTCGCTAAGGACCCATGGCTTGAAGTGGGCGAAAAAATTCCGGCCAATCAAATTGTGGAAGGCCGCGTAACGAAGGTGACCAACTTCGGCGTTTTTATCGAAGTGATGAACGAGATCGAGGGACTTTTGCACATCTCCGAGATTCCGGAAGATGTGGCGACCCTTGAAGAGCGTTTTCGTCCCGGAGATGAAGTCCGGGTGGCTGTCCTTCGGGTGGATCCGCCGGCGAGAAAGATTGCCCTGTCCTTAAAAGGCGTCTTGGTTGGTTCGGGCCGTCCCCAGATTAAAAACGAAGAAAACGAATAGTCATAGGGGCACGGCATGCCGTGCCCCTACTACTTTCCCGAGGAATTCTTCTACGATGACCGCCGAAGAACAGCTTCGTGTGTTTTGCCGCGGTCTCGTGGACTGCATCGGCGAAGAAGACCTTCGGAAAAAGATCGCCCGCTCGCTTAAAGAAAAAAAACCCCTCAGAATCAAATACGGCGCCGATCCCTCTTCGCCGCATCTTCATTTAGGCCATACCGTTCCTTTACGAAAGCTCAAGGCCATTCAGGAACTAGGCCATCAGATTATTTTCCTGATCGGCGATTTTACCGCGCGTATCGGCGACCCTTCCCAGCAATCTCAAACCCGGCCCCAGCTTGCACAGACCGAGATTGAGAAAAACGTGAAGACTTATCAAGAGCAGGTTTTTCGCATTCTCGATCGCAAGCGCACCAAAGTGGTTTACAACTCCCAGTGGCTTGACCGGCTTCGCCCGGATCAATTTCTTTCCTTAATGAGTCAATACACGGTTGCGCGAATTTTAGAACGGGATGATTTCAGCCAGCGTTATAAAGAAAAAAAACCCATCACACTTTTGGAATTTATGTACCCGCTTCTTCAAGGGTACGACTCGGTCGAGCTGAAATCTGATGTGGAAATAGGCGGCACCGATCAAAAATTCAATTTGCTGGTAGGGCGAGAGCTCCAGCGCCAATCGGGTCAGGAGCCGCAGACGGTACTTACTCTTCCCATTCTCGAAGGAACCGACGGCGAGCGGAAAATGAGTAAGAGTCTCGGCAATGCCATTAGCTTGAAAGACACATCTACGAATATGTTCGGCGGCGTCATGTCGGTACCGGATAAACTCATCGCACGTTATTTTAAATACCTGACGGATACGAGCGACGAGGAAGTAAAGAAGCTTGAAGAGGAGCTTACGAGCGGAAAACTTCATCCGCGGCATGAAAAAGCCCGTCTCGCGCATAAGCTCGTGGCGATGTATCACGGAGAGAAAGAAGCCGAGCGTGCGCAGTCTGAATTTGATCGTGTGTTTAAATCCGATGAGTTGCCGGATGAGATTCAGGAATATAAACTGAATGAGCGTACTATGGATTTGGTGAGTCTTCTTGCTAAAGTCGGGCTTGCTGAAAGTAAGGGCGCTGCGCGAAGGCTTATCCAGCAAGGTGCTGTGGAAATAGACCGCGAACTAGCCAAAGAGCCCACTGCCGTGATTTCGCTGGATTCGCCCCGGCTTATTCGCTGCGGCAAAAGAAAATTTCTCCGCGTGAGGAGTTCTCGTGATTAAAGTAGAAAATCTCAGCAAAGTTTTCGGCCCGGTTAAGGCGCTCGATTCCTTAAGTTTTGAAGTGGAGCGCGGTGAAATCGTCGGTATTCTCGGTCCGAACGGAGCGGGGAAGACAACGCTCATGCGGATTCTCACCGGTTTTTTCCCACCGACCAAAGGAAGCGTTTTAATCGACGGTTTAGATCTTTCGAGAAATCTTAGAAAGGTTCAGGCGATGATCGGCTACTTACCCGAATCCGCTCCGCTTTATAAAGAAATGACGCCCGAGGAAATCGTCACATTTTCGGCGCGCATGAAAGGGGGCTCCGGCAGGAATTTAAAAAAAGATGTAGAGCGGGCGCTTGAGACGTGCGGCGTAGGTTCGGTGAAAAATAGGTTAATTTCAACTCTTTCCAAGGGGTTTCGGCAGAGAACAGCCATGGCTACCGCGCTGGTTGGCTCGCCCAAAATTTTAATTTTAGATGAACCCACAAGCGGACTCGATCCGGAGCAAATTGTGGAAATACGCGATCTCATTCGAAATTTAAGCGGCGAGCGAACCATTATTTTATCCACGCATATTCTCCACGAGGTTGCCCAACTAACCGAACGTGTTCTTATCTTACAAAGCGGCCGTTTGGTGGCTGCCGATCGACTCAAGAATTTACAGGAGACGTTCGGATCCGGCTATGATATTTCGGCCTCTATCATGGGTCCTTCAGAAAAGGTTGCCGAAGTCCTTACCCAGATTCCGGGTGTTTCAGAAGTTCAATTTACCGAGCGGGAGAATCTCGGGGAATATTTAATTAAAACCAAAGAGCCCGATTCCGTCCGCGCTGAAATTTCAAGACGGCTTGTCGAAGCCGGCTTCGAACTCGTCGAATTAAAAAAGCCCGAGCTCACGCTTGAGGATATTTATCTAAAAAGTGTTCGGAAAAACGCCTTCCAAAAATTCGCCTCCGTATGAACGCCGCGTTTTCTATTTTTAGAAAAGATCTAGCGATTTATCTCAAATCCTATCCCGCCTATTTGGCCGCCGCTATTTTTTTGGCCATCACCGGCTATTTCTTCTACTGGGAACTGAATTATTTTAGTGTTGTGAGTTACCGCCTCGCGAGCAGCCCTAATTTGGCCAATCAAGGGCTTAATCTTACCGAAGCCATATTAAGCACCTTCTTCATGAATGTCGGAGTACTTTTGCTATTAATTCTACCCATGATCAGCATGCGCGCGTTTGCGGAAGAGAGAAAATTGGGAACGCTCGAAGCTTTGCTGACCTACCCGGTGAGTGATGCGGCGGTGCTTGGGGGAAAATTTGTTTCGGTGTGGTTAATAGGCCTTTTGATGATCGCGCCGACATTTCTTTTTATTTTGCTCGCGCAATTTTTTGGAGGCGTTTTTGATTGGAGAGTCATTCTTACCGCCTACGGCGGGCTTATTTTACTTTCCGGCGCGTTTTCCGCGCTGGGACTCCTTGCCTCCGCAGTTACGGAAAGTCAACTGGTAAGCGCCATGCTTTCGTTTGGATTTCTCATTCTTCTCTGGATGATCGGCTGGGGCGCAGAGCTTCTGGATCACGGGCCAGCCGTTTTTCTCCGCGGGCTTTCCATTTTTGAGCATTACCGGAATTTTACGAAAGGCATCGTGCATTTACGCGATATCGTTTATTTTATCTTTTTCATTTCTTTTTTTCTTCTCATCACCAAGCAATGGCTCGGAACACGGCGGTGGGTCAGGTGAAATGGAGGTTTTGGTGGAACAGTTTTCATCTTGGCATCTATTCCGCCGCGCTTCTCGGAATTTTCGTGGTGCTCTACATGCTGGTCTTGCCGCTGGATAGGCGTTTCGATGTGACGGGCGAGAAGCGTTTTACAGTCTCAGAGGAGACGAATAATGTGCTTCGAACCGTTACGAAACCCATTCAAATATCCGTTTTCTATCATGTAGATCAGCGCGCTCAAGTTGATGCGGTTGGGGAACTGCTGAAAAGCTATCAAGCGCTTAATAAGCTTCTCAATTTTGAGCTCGTAGAACTGGATCGCGAACCCATGAAGGCATTCAAGTTGGGCGTGGGCAATTACGGAGAAATCGTGCTTCAGCAGGAAAACCGGAAAGAACGCATTTGGGATTGGACGGAAGAAAGTCTGACCAAGGCAATTCTCAGGCTTCACAGTAATTCTTTTGAACAGATTTATTTCACCGAAGGCCACGGCGAACTTTCCCTTGATGCGGACGAGCGAAGAGGGCTCCTTCGTTTGAAAGAGCGGCTTATGGAAGAAAATTACGAACCGCTCCCGTCCATGCTTTCTGAAATAAAAGAAGTGCCTGAAAATGCGTCGGTACTTTTTATTGTTTCTCCGAAGGTGGATTTTTATGAGGAAGAAATAGAAAAGCTTGAAGCGTATTTAAGCCGCGGCGGGTCTTTGGTTGTATTTTTAGATCCCTTAGCCGATGCGAAGATCACGTTTCTCGAGAGTTTTCTTTCCAAGTACGGTATTCTTGCAGGCCATGACATTGTCATCGATGAGAAGAGTAAATCCTACGGTGCCGATTCGGTTATAACAGCCGTTGACCGGTTCGGTGAGCATCCCGCAACCCGGGGCGTGCGCGGGGAAGTTATTTTGCCCTTGGCTCGTTCGATGCGTCCGACGGAGGCGAGTGTGAAACTCACCGACCTTACGGTGATAGCCGCCACCTCACCGGTCAGTTGGGCAGAGACTGATTTGAAAAAATTGGAAGAAGGTGCGGCCAAATACGATGAAGAAGATGGGCAGATCGGTCTTGTCCCGGTCGGAGTTGTTTCCGAAGGCCGCGCGACAGCGGTTCAGATTATTCCCGGCCGGGAAACGTATCGCATTCTTGCCGTTGGAGATTCTGATTTTATTACCAACGCCTTAATTCAATTTGGCGGGCATCAGGCTTTTATATCGAGTTCGCTTGGGTGGCTTGCGCATCGAAATGTTCTTTTGACGATCCGGCCAAAGACTATTCAAACAACGCCTCTTTATCTTTCGTCTTCCGATCAAACCAAACTTTTTCTATCCATGGTTGTTTTTATACCTCTCTTCATCCTTTTAACGGGCGTGTTTGTACATTTCAAGAGATTTCACCCCATTTCCAAGGCTTCGTAACGAAATAGAGTGCCGGTATGGCGAAAAAATCCATCTTCACGCTTTTTATTTTTGGCGGACTCCTCGGTTTTTATTTTTTATATCTGAATCCATCCGCCAAAAATATGGAAAATGCGCCAACGAACTTTTATCTTTTTCCTTGCCGAACTTCGGAAGACATCACGGCCATTGAAATTGAAAAACCCGGCCAGTCGCTTCTTCGCCTGGAAAAGATCGGAGCGGCGTGGCAAATGACGAAACCCTATGCCGGTCATGCCGATCAGATTATCGCGGGCGGTATCGCGGTTGCGCTTTGCAGGGCTGAGTCTAGCCAAACCATTTCTAATGCAACTTCCGGTTTGGTTAAAGATGCCGATTCCGGAATGGGTCTTCAGATAAGAATGTTTTTAAAGGACGACACATTCCAGAAAACTCTTTTGATTGGCAGAAAACATCCTGTTCGAGATGCCTATTATGCCGGCTTTAGCGAAGAGCGAGAAAAAGCGTTTCTTCTGGAAGGTCAGCTCGTGCGCTCACTCGACAAAAGCGATTATGCTCTTCGCGAAAAGAGGATTTTTTCCATTCAAGGCCGAAAGGTCACACGCATTACGCTCAATTTATTCGGATCGTTTGTGCGTCTCTTCTACGGCCTGGACGGCCGCTGGCATTTGCAGGAAAAGCCGCAAGCCCAATTGAATGAAAAAGCCGTTGAAGAAGTATTCGATCGAATCCAACATCTGTACGTAAAAGAATTTTTATACGATGAGAATCCGAAAGAGCGAAAATTTGGAATCGAGAAGTCCGACAACTTTCTCTCTGTTATTTGGGAGGGAGGGGAAGCTGAAACGCTTTCGATCGGAAAATCGTTGGACGAAAGAAATGCGTATTACGCGATTAAAGGCCCGGAAGATTCTCCGCTCATTCTCGTGGCCAAACCTAACGTACACGCGCTGGCGCGCCTGCCGGAAGATTTTCTTGATCACTCGCCCGCAGTGTAAGCTATTATCATTAAATAAGTTGTGAAATTGACACTCCATTTTATTTATGCTACATTGGCCCCTTCGTGAATCCGGTCGCTCACAATCTCACTCGAATTAGAGAATCCATCAAGCTAGTCGCTTCGCGTGCGGGCCGCGATCCCCAATCCGTAAAACTTGTTTTGGTGACTAAGCAGGTAGAAATGGAACGAATTCGTATAGCGTACGATTTGGGCGAACGCGATTTCGGCGAGAACCGTGTTCAGGTATTGCTCGAGAAAGCGAGCGTCTTGCCGCGGGACATTCGCTGGCATTTCATCGGCCATGTGCAGACCAATAAAGCCAAGCAGATAGTTGGGGTTGCACATTTAGCACATTCGGTAGACAGTATAAGACTTGCCGAAAAACTTAATGAAGAATGCGGCAAAAAAAATAAAAGAATAAACGCGCTCATCCAATGCAATACTTCCGGAGAGCAAACGAAATCGGGCCTGGCTCCGGAGAAAATAGGAAACTTTTTAGAACGCGCAAATGATTTTGAAAATATTGAGTTTAAGGGTTTTATGACGATGGCGCCTCTGGGCGCTAAAGAAGAATTGATTCGCAGGACGTTTAGTGAGCTCAGAAAAGTCTTCGAGAAGTCGCGAAAAAAATATCCCCATTTTAGTTGGGAACATCTTTCGATGGGCATGAGTCAGGATTACGAGATTGCCATCGAAGAAGGCGCGACACTCGTGAGGATAGGCACGGCTGTTTTCGGAGAACGAAACAAATGAAACGTGAACATAAAGGAAAGCTCGGTATTGTTGGTTGCGGCAATATGGCGCGCGGGATTCTCGCGGGCGTTTTGGCTAATCGTGTGGCCCGGCCGAATTCAGTCTTTGTTTACGACGTCTCGCGTAGAGCGTCCGCTGATTTTAAAAAAAGATTCCACGTGAGCGTTGCCGCAGATGTTCAATCCATTTTCCAAAAAACGGATATGGTTCTTCTTGCCGTAAAGCCCCAGAATTTATCCGCCGCGCTCGCAAGTCTACGCCAAATAAAGAGCGCCCCGCTAGTAATTACCATCCTGGCCGGCGTGCCGAGGAAAAAAGTCAGCTCTTTTCTCCCGAAAAAAACAAATGTTGTGCGTGCCATGCCCAATTTGGGAGCGACTGTCGGTTCTTCTTTTACGGCGATTTGCGGATCAAGACCGTCCGATTTAGCTCAGGCCAGAAAATTGTTCGAAGCTTGCGGAAAAGTAGTTTCGCTTTCTGAAAATAAAATGGATTTAATCACGGTTCTTAGCGGTAGCGGCCCGGCATATTTCTTTTTGCTTATGGAACTTTTGACCGCCGAAGGTGTGCGGCACGGGCTTTCCGAGGACGCCGCGGAACAGCTGGCCGTTCAGACGGCGATGGGCGCATCGAAGCTCGCTAGCGCAAGCGGCTCGGTCAAGCCCTCGGACTTAAGAAAAGCCGTTACCTCCAAGGGCGGCACAACCGAAGCGGTTGTTAATCAATTGGAGCTCTCGGGCATTCGAAAAATTTTTTCCGACGCCATTCGGCGCGGATTGCAACGCGCAAAAGAACTGGGCAGGAGGACGTAATGTTTATTCTAGGCAATCTCTTGGTGGCTGTGGCAAAAGTTTTGGATTCCATTTTATGGGCTTACTCTCTCATTCTTTTTTTCTGGTGCATTATTTCCTGGGTAAGCCCAGACCCTTTTAACCCCATAGTGCAATTTCTCCGCGCGATCACCGAGCCGGTGCTTGCAAAAGTCCGCCGGTACATGCCGCAGATCGGGCCGCTCGATCTTTCCGCCATCGTGGCTTTTCTTTTGATTATTTTTCTTAGGTCATTTTTAGTGAAGAGCCTTTTCGATCTCGGCCTCGTTCTTCGGTGAAATTTATGAGAACACAAGTGGAAGAAAACAATCTTTTATCGAGAATCGATAGCGCAACATCATTTATTCGCCAGAAAACAAATATTGTTCCCAAAGTCGGCGTTATTCTCGGCACCGGCTTGGGCAATCTCGTCAGCAAAGTAAAAGGCGGTGCGAAAATTGCCTACGAAGATATTCCTCATTTTCCAAAAACCACCGTTGAATCTCATGCCGGACGATTGCATATTGGGGAATTAAGCGGAAAGCCTGTAGCCATGATGGAAGGGCGGTTTCATTTCTACGAAGGCTATTCTCTTGAAGAAGTAACGTTCCCCGTGCGCGTTATGAAAGGACTGGGCACCGAGATTCTGATTATTTCAAATGCCTCCGGCGGGCTTAATTTGAAATATAAACGGGGCGATTTGGTTTTGATTACCGATCAAATCAATTTCATGGGCGTAAATCCACTGATCGGTCCTAACGATAACCGTTTAGGCCTTCGATTTCCGGATATGATTGAACCGTATTCTTCTCGTTTAATTAAAATTGCCGAGAAGGCCGCTACGAAACTCAAAATGAAAGTCCAGCAAGGAGTTTATGTTGGCGTAACGGGCCCTTGCCTGGAGACAAAGGCCGAGTACAGATTCATGCGAAAAATGGGCGCCGATCTCGTGGGTATGTCCACCGTTCCGGAAGTTATCGTCGGCGTGCATGCCAAGCTTGAAATTCTTGGTATCAGCGTCGCCACCGATTTATGCGATCCGGATAATCTTAAGCCCGTGGATATCGAAGAAATCATAAAAGTGGCGAGCGATGCCGGCCCGCGGTTGAACAAATTGGTCGAAGAAACCATTCGTTTACTTTAAGGAATCATGACCACGAAGAATTACAAAAATACATTGAATCTTCCAACCACGGATTTTCCGATGAAGGCCGATCTGCCTATTCGGGAGCCGAATATATTAAAATCTTGGTACGAAGAAAAACTCTACGAAGCCATCCATAAAAAATCATCCGGCCGGCCGAAGTTTATTCTGCACGACGGTCCGCCTTACGCCAACGGCCATATTCACATGGGCCATCTTCTGAATAAAGTTCTAAAAGACATCATCGTTAAATTCGAAACCATGCGCGGCAAGGATGCACATTACGTGCCCGGCTGGGACTGCCACGGTCTTCCGATCGAGCATCAATGTTTAAAAGATATGGGTAAACGCAAGGATCAGGTCGAGCGCGTGCCGTTTCGGAAAGAAGCGCGGAAATACGCCGAGAAATTTGTGAATATCCAGCGCGAAGAATTTAAGCGGCTCGCCGTTTTTGGCGATTGGGAAAATCCGTACCTAACCATGAATTTTTCTTACCAGGCCTCTATCGCAGAATCTTTTCTTAAGCTTTTTGAGGATAATTATATTGAGCAGCGCCTGAAACCCGTTCCGTGGTGCTTCGACTGCGAAACCGCTTTAGCCGACGCGGAACTGGAGTACGAGGATAAAACCGACAAAGCTATCTATGTAAAATTTCCTGTTCTCGGACCGTTTGATTCAAAAATATGCGATGTGCCGAGGATAGAAGACTTTTCGTATCTGATTTGGACAACAACGCCATGGACACTACCAGCTAATGCGGGATTAGCTGTTCATCCGGATCTTGATTATGTTTTTGTAGAGACTGATAAGGGGAAATTTATTCTTGCCGAGGCTTTATTGCAAAGAATTATCCAAAAATTTGGCATTAATCAATATCGAGAGGTTAAACGGTTGAGAGGCTCTGATTTTAAGAATTTTAATGCGGAACCTCCGTTTGCTCAGGAAGTCATAGATAAAGATCAAAAAGACGAAGCTGTCAATACTAGATCAACAGTTATTCTCGCCGAATATGTATCAAGCGAAGATGGCACCGGTATTGTGCACATTGCTCCCGGTCATGGTGAAGAGGATTATGAATACGGCTATTTGAAGCAAGAACAACGCCTTCCTATCATTTCTCCTGTTGATGAAAAAGGAAGGTTTACAGAGGAGTTTCCGATTTGCAAGGGAGTAAATGTTTTAAAGGCTAATAGTGAAATCATCAAATTGCTCGATGATAAGAAGCTATTGCTCCATCAAGAAGATTACGAGCATTCCTATCCCAAGTGTTGGCGTTGTAAGAAGCCGATTATTTTTCGTGCAACCAAACAGTGGTTTTTAAAAATTGAGGAGAAGGGCCTCCGAAAGAAAATTTTGGATGAAATTAAAAATAAAATTACGTTTATTCCCGATTGGGGAAAAAACCGTATCGGTTCGATGGTCGAGACGCGTCCGGATTGGTGCCTTTCTCGCCAAAGATATTGGGGCGTTCCTATACCTATTATCAGTTGTTCAAAATGCAGCGTTCCACTTGTAAAAGAATCCCATGCGGAAATTGTTTCTATATTTGAAAAGGAAGGCGCGGATGCCTGGTTTGTTCGCCCGGCAGAAGACTTTCTTCCCCCCGGTTTCAAATGCATTAAGTGCGAAGGACGTGAATTTAAAAAAGAAGAAGATATTATTGACGTTTGGTTTGATTCCGGCGTGAGCCATCAGGCTGTGCTTAAGAAAAATCTGGAGCTGGGAAATCCTCCGTGCGCGATGTATCTGGAAGGCTCGGATCAGCACCGCGGCTGGTTCCAGAGTTCTCTTATTACGGCGATGGCACTCGTTGGAAAAGCTCCGTTTGAACGCATATTAACGCACGGGTTTATTGTGGACGGGGAAGGAAAGAAAATGTCCAAGTCGAGCGGCAATGTGACTTCGCCGGAAAAAATGATGGCCGTGTACGGCGCCGATATTCTCCGGTTGTGGGTAGCTTCTTGTGATTATTCCCAGGACATCCGTCTTTCCGAAGAAATTTTAAAACATACAGCTCAGGCCTACGTAAAATTCAGAAACACCTTCAGAAATTTACTGGCCAATCTTTACGATTTCGATTTTGGAAAACACGGACTTCCTTTGGAAAAGCTAGAAAAAATAGACCGCTGGGCTATAGCCAAAAGCAGCCAACTTATAAAAGAAGTTACCGAAAGTTACGAAAAGTTCCATTTTCACGAAGTGTACCGGTCCGTTTATCATTTTGTCGTTGTCGTTCTCAGCTCATTTTATTTTGATGTGTTGAAAGACCGCCTTTATACGGCGGGAAAAGATTCCGAGATACGGCGATCAGGACAAACGGCGCTCTATCATATTTTGAATCAATTGGTGAAAATAACCGCGCCCCTGATTCCTTTTACAACGGATGAGGTCTGGCGTTCGCGCATGACGCGCGAAGCCAAAAGTGTTCATTTGGCCGATTGGCCGGCGATTGATGATACATTAATCGATCAAACACTCTTAGATGAATGGGAAGATCTCCGGGCCGTGCGCGAGGAAGTCATGAAAGCGCTGGAAGGGGATAGAAAAACCGGAAAAATCGGCGCGCCGCTTGAAGCGCGGGTTGAAATAGCTACATCGGATAAAGCTCTTCTCGATTTACTTAAACCTTACGAATCGCAGCTTCGATTTTATTGGATTGTTTCTCAAGTGGCGCTTGTTTACGATGAGTCAATCAAAGAGAAGGGCCAAAAAATTATTCTTCCGCGCCAAGAAAAACAAACCACGTTACTTGTTCGAATTTTTCCCGCCCAAGGGAAAAAATGCGAACGCTGCTGGAATTATTCCGAAGCGGTGGGAAGTTTTCCGGATCATCCCCAACTTTGCGAGCGCTGCGTTGAAGTGGTAAATCTTACATAAAAGTCTTTCAGTTTCTTCCCGCCTACGCCGATATATTCATACGTTATTCTGTCATCATATAAATTCTTCTTAGAACAAGGAGTACACGTAGCAGCCGGTTTAAATCAATTTCTATCCCTTATCGGACGAGGTTACCTTGCGTTACGCAATGAAGCGCAAGAGATTTTTACTTAAGCTTTTGGTTATCTTCAGCCTTTTCTTCCTAGCTGAGCTGGGCAGATCGGTAAGCCTCAGTTTTGCCAGTTTCTTTCCACATAATAAAATCTTTCAATCCGAATCGTTTCGTCTTCTTTTCGCCATTTCTCTTGTAGCGCTTTTCTTTAGGCCCCTTGACCGTTTGCTTCTTTCTCTGTTCCGCAGATTCTTAAGCCGCTACGGCGCCGATTATTCGCGCGATATCGAACTCCTTTACCAAGAAAGCAACGCCCAAATGTCGCTGAAGGAACTCGGCAATCTTATGGTAAACACACTCGGCGAAGCGCTGAATGCTGAAATTGTTTCGCTTCTAGTACTCGATCGGAAATCCAATACATATCAGATTCTTTCTTCTTTCGGTCTGAAACCTTCGGACATGTCAAAACTCCGGTTTTCAGATGAGCATCTCGTTGTCCGCTTGGCCAAACAGGAAAGCGAACCGCTTGTACGCGATGAATTGATCAAACATTTTTCCTGGCAGGAAGCCAATGTTGTTGCAAGCGAATTTCAACAACTTCGTGCCGCTATGGTCGTACCCGTATCCATTCACGGGCAATTGATCGCTTTTGTAGCTATGAGTTTAAGGGCGGGGGCGAAGCCTTACGCGAAGGAAGACAAGAGGATTTTTAGCGAATTTTCCTCGAAAATCGGAAGAATTGTAGCGCAATCCATAGCCATGAATGAGCTTGAATCCATGAATTCGGAATTGAAAGATCAGCAGGCCAATCTTCTTCAATCGTCCAAACTTTCCGCTATCGAGCAGCTGGCCAGCGGTTTCGCGCATCAAATTCATAATCCGCTTACGATTATTTCCGGAAAAGCACAGATTCTTCTTTTACGTAAAGAAAAAATGGGCATTTCAGATGAAATTGCGCATGAGCTTCAAATCATTGTAAAAGAAACGCGCCGGGCGGCCGATATCACTCATAAATTAGTGGCTTTCTCGCGGCCACGAACGCCTGTCCGTGAGCCGGTTCAGTTCGAACAGATGGTAAACGATGCGCTTTCTCTTATTTCTTATCAGGCCTCGCTCGATTCTATTGAGGTTGTTCGTCAAATTCAACCCGATCTCCCGCCGTTTGTCGGAACGGTTCCTGAGTTCCGTGAATTATTTTTGAATCTTCTTATGAATGCGGTGGATGCCATGGCAGGTGGGGGAACGCTCACGATTAAAGTCAAACACATTCCCGCATCTTCTGAAATCGAAATTAAAGTAAGTGATAGTGGAAAGGGTATTCCCCAAGATCATATACCGAAACTTTTTGATCCGTTTTTTTCCACACGGCATGAACGGTCCGGCTTGGGTTTATTTATCGTTCAAAAAATCGTATATCATTACAAAGGAACCATCCGGGTGGAAAGCCAGGAAAATCAGGGAACGGTTTTCATCATACGATTGCCGACCGCCGGAAGCGCCAAAGCTTCTGAAGCCGGTACGGCGTTATCTTCCCCTGGAACGCAGCAGGAAAAAACACCTTCGAAGGAGCGTCAATATGCCTAAGATCATGGTTGTCGATGATGAGTATGAAATTTGCGCTTTTTTAAAAAGTTTTTTTGAAGAGAGATTATACGAAGTGGTTACGGCTATTTCGGGCGAAGAAGCGTTAAAGAAAATCGAAAAGGAACGCCCCCAAGTCGTCTTATTGGATCTCAAGATGCCGGGCAAGGACGGTATTGAAGTCCTTAAGGAACTAAAGCAACGCTATCCTAAAATCAAAGTTATCATGGTTACGGCTGTCGAAACTTCGGATAAAATCGAGCAGGCCATAAAGCTTGGCGCCGACAATTACATCACCAAACCCCTCAGTCTCGAATACCTCGAAATGGACGTAAAGGATAAAATTGCCAAACTAGTCGAATAACAAGGCTCTCCGTGTGACCGGCTTCGATTACCAAGAAGCACTGAAAAACGCCTCCAAAAGCATGGTGCGGGTGAAAAATCCGCGCCGATTGCTTAAGATGATCACGCGATTTATCGATCGCGAGGTCGGTGTCAGCCATTCTTCCGTTCTCATGTACGACCATACCCGCAGCCGCTATATTTTTGTGGATTCCAAAGGCGGTAAGAAATTTCCCATCAATTTAGTAAAACTCGATCAGGACAATCCTTTAATTCGTTGGTTTCACGATCAGGAATACAACAATCTTGTAACGCGCGATTTTGTGGGCAAATCGCAGTTGGTGAGTTGGCTTCATAACGATCATTTGCTCAGCCAAGATCCTAATTTGATGGAAAGACTTTTGGGCGTGCAGGAAGCGCTCGAGCTTTTACGAGCTTCGGTGTGTGTGCCCGGCTATTATAAATCAGATTTGGTGGGCATTTTAATTCTCGGAGAGAAACTCAATAAAAAAGATTTTGATATTCAGGAACTGACGTTTTTTCAAACCCTTGCTAACAACGCCGCGATGGCTATTAAGACGGCTGAATTTCAAGACGATCTGGTGACCCAAAACCGGGAGCTCAAAGATAAACAAGCGGAGCTTGAACGGTTAATCTCCGAAATCGAAGATATGCGGCGGAAAGAAAGACGAAGTTATTATGAAATCGTCGTTTCTCTGGCGCGTGAAGTAGATGAGAAGGATCATTATACGTACGGGCATGTCGAAGAAGTCGAGCGGTTAGGTCTGATTACGGCAAAGGCATTGGGTCTTAATCTGGAAGGACGCCGGCACGATATTTTGGCAGCCGGTTTAAAACTTCATGATGTGGGTAAGATTGGAATTCCCGATGAGATCTTAAAAAAATGCGGAAAGCTTACGGAAGCCGAATATTTGGTTATGAAAGAGCATCCCCGAAAAGGCGCACGCATTTTAGAGCCGCTTGCTAATTTTGAAGAGGTGGCCAAAATCGTTCTGCATCACCAGGAAAAATTTGACGGCACGGGCTATCCCTACGGTCTTAAAGGCGATGAAATTCCGATCGAATCACGCATTGTAGCAGTGGTTGATGCCTTTCACGCCATGACCTCAACCCGCCCGTACCGAAAAGCCCGTAGCGTCGATTATGCCAAAGCCGAATTGCATAAATATTCGGGTACGCAATTCGATCCCCAAATAGTCGAGGTCTTCCTGCAAGAGATGGACCGCATTATCTAAGAGAATCCTTCTTTGCAATCCTCTAGGGAAAACCTTGCGCTGAACAGCCGTTTTTCCCGATTTCAACTTATTTAACTATATATAGTTAAATTATATTAATTAAAATTGACTTTGCTGGAGTGCCTCTGTATAATTCCACGCTATTTATCAAACGAAGCATCTTTGTTGGAACCTTTTATGAGCGCACTTAATAAAAAAGGAATTCAAGAACTAAAAGCTCGCCTTGAAGCGATGCGTGGTGAAATTTCCGAGAGCATTCGCAATATTGAGAAGAACACGCTCAACAAATCGCAGCGCGATGCTTCCGGGGATCTTTCCGGCTACAGTTTCCATATGGCTGATATGGCGACGGATAATTTCGATCGGGAGCTTAATTTGGATATAGGATCCAAAGAGCAGCAACTTCTCAATCAGATCGAAAACGCCCTTACCATGATTGCGGATGGAACGTATGGAAAATGCGAAGAATGCGACGAACCCATTTCCTTTGAGCGTCTTAAAGCCGTTCCCTTTGCCCGCCTGTGCCTTAAGTGTCAAGAAGCCGCCGAGAAACACGAGAAAGAAGGCTAAGACTTTCCCTGTACGGCTTGGTTTTTCTGGTCGTTCTTCTTGATCAGATCTCTAAAGCCTTTGCTTTACGCCATTTATCCACCTCACCTTCCATTCCAATTGTTCCCAACGTATTTCATCTGACTTTTGTCAGAAATACCGGAATTGCCTTTGGATTGTTTCAGGAAGATAATTTCGTCATCACCGCTGCTATATTTGTTTGCGTTGTGCTGCTTATGATCATCTCTTTACGTCTTAGAAATGCCGAGAGCGGTTATCAATGGGCGTACGGTCTTGTCATGGGGGGCGCGCTCAGTAATTTTATAGATCGCTTGCGCCTTGGCTACGTTGTGGATTTTCTTGATTTTCAGATTTGGCCTGTGTTCAATATTGCAGACTCTTGCATAACCGTGGGCATCCTCATTTTAATGTTGTTTACGCTTAGGGAAAATAATGTTCCCTGAACTTTTTCATATAGGGCCCTTAACGATCTATACCTATGGTGCGCTTTTCGCCTTGGGTGTATCGCTTGCTGCCTTTTTAGCTACAAAGCGGGCGTCGACGATTCAACTCGACACATGGAGCGCGTTTGATTTGGTCATTTGGACGGGGCTGGCCGGTATTGCGGGAGGCCGGCTCGTTTATATTGTCCAGCATTTTTCTTATTTCGCATCTCATCCGGAAGAATCGATCAAACTTTGGCAGGGAGGTCTTGTTTTTCACGGCGGAGTTCTTGGCAGTCTTATCTATGTATATATTTTTTCCCGCCGCAAAAAGAAGAATTTTTTTAGTGTCCTTGATTTTTTGATTCCCTACGTAGCCTTGGCTTACGGCGTCGGGCGCATCGGATGTTTTTTCAACGGCTGTTGTTACGGGCGCCCTTTTCACGGCCCTTGGGCCGTTCACTATCCTTTTCTTGACGAGCCCGTTCACCCTACACAGATTTATTCGTCCTTGATCGGTTTTGCTCTGTATGTGTTTCTTCTGAAGATCAATCTACGGAAAACGTTTGAAGGCCAAACAACCGCTGTTTATTTTTTTATCTATTCTGCCGCGCGTATCGCTGTTGAGTTTTATCGCGGGGATAAGCCCCATGATATTTTTGGATTCGCGACGGACGCCCAGGTAGTTTTCTTTTTTATTTTGATCCTATCGCTCGCGTTTTATTTTACCCGCCGTTTGAAATGTAGGTAATTATGGCAAAGCCCATTCTCATTTGCGTTGAAGAAAGCAAGAAGTCCGAACGTCTCGATAGCTATTTGGCTAAAAAACTAGCCGGTGAATATTCGCGTATGACGTTTAAGCGATGGATTCAAAGCGGCCGGATTCTCGTAAACGGTTCGGAAGTAAAACCTCATTTTCAAATTTCACCGGGCGATACGATTCACATAGATCCCGAGCCGCCTCCCGTTGATTTCGATAAAGCCGAAGACATTCCCATCGAAGTTGTTTACGAGGACGATGATCTCTTGGTCGTCAACAAGCCTGCCGGTTTGGTTGTGCATCCGGGAGTAGGAAACAAAGGAGGAACTTTGGTGAACGCACTTCTTTTTCACGTAAAAAAACTTTCTTCCGTCTCCGGCCCTACGCGGCCCGGCATTGTCCATCGATTAGACAAAGATACTTCAGGGCTTTTGGTTGTCGCGAAAAACGATTGGACGCACGAACGTCTTGCGGCGCAGTTTAAGAATCGTACCGCAACACGTATTTACCAATGCGTTGTTAAAGGGATCGTTCAGCATGATGAGGGGAGTTTTAACGAACCTATCGGACGGTCCGCCACCGATGCGCGGAAAATGCGCGTGGACCCCGTTGCCGGAAAGGCGGCCGTAACTACCTTTAAAGTTAGAAAACGTTTTACGAAAAACAGTTGTTTAGATGTCAAACTGTACACGGGCAGGACACATCAGATTCGTGTTCACATGGCGTACCACGGTCATCCTGTGCTGGGCGACCGGGAATATGGAGTCAAGTCAACCTACATTAATAGACAGGCGCTTCATGCCGGAAGTCTCGAATTCATTCATCCGCGGACGTCCAAGGTTCTTTCTTTCCACTCCCCCCTTCCTCGCGATATGGAGTCTTTGCTTGATCAATTAAACGCCGAGATGAAGCGTTGATTTTGAAAAGGGGCTGACCTATTATGATCATCGTGAACGGTATACGAAAAATAAAAATTCTTTTAGATGCAATTAAATTTGAGCATACCGTTTTTGCGCTTCCCTTTGCTTACCTAGGTTTGGTTTTGGCGGAAGACGGCTGGCCGCGATTTCCTATATTTTTTTGGGTGACGATGGCTATGGTGGGATTAAGGACGGCCGGCATGTTTTTTAACCGTATTTTTGATCAGCATTACGACAAAATGAATCCCAGAACGAAAAATCGCGCGTTACCGGCCGGTTTATTAACGCAAAAGACCGCATGGACGGCTGCTTTTATCGGTTCTTTCTTTTATTTTCTCTCTGCCGGAATACTCAATTCACTTTGTTTAAAACTAGCACTCATTCCTTTTGCGCTTGCTTTAGCTTATCCTTTTTTGAAGAGACGGACCTATCTTTGCCATTTCGGTGTGGGTATTGTTTTGGCAGGAGCGCCTATCGGAGGATGGGTTGCATCGCGCGGAACATGTATGGGCGCACCTTATTTAATCTCAGCCGCCGTTCTTTTTTGGGTAGCCGGTTTTGACATACTTTATTCACTACAGGACATTGAATCCGATCGCAAGGTCGGACTTCACTCCATTCCGGCTTGCTTTGGTGAAAAAAAAGCTTTAATGACTGCCGCTTTATTTCATGCCGCAATGTTTGGAAGTCTTGTTATGTTTGGATACGCCGCTCATTTGGGTTTTATTTATTTTTTGGGAATGCTGCTTATAGGTTTTTTTCTATGTAGACAACATTTTTTAGTTTTTCAATACGGACTTGTGCGTGTCAACGAAGCTTTTTTTACGTTAAATGCTTTCGTAAGCGTTGCTATGTTCGTATTCACATTTCTAGATTTGCTGGTGAGCTAATGGTTGATGCACCGATCGTTGTTGCGATTACGGGAGCAAGCGGGGTGATGTACGGAATCCGTTTAGTCGAGACGCTTGCAACGCTTAAGCGGAAAGTGTTCTTGATGATCACCAAGCCGGCGCGTATGGTGATGGAAACCGAAACCGATCTCGATGCGAGGCAACTGGCGGGTGAAAAATTTTGGCAAAATATTTTTGATAAAAAGACTCAAAAATACATAACGTATTTTGATTATCATGATGTTTCAACTCTTCCAGCCAGCGGCTCTTATCGGACCGCAGGTATGATTGTAGCTCCTTCCAGCGGGGCAACGCTTTCCGCTATAGCCAACGGATCTTCGCGCGATTTAGTCGAGCGTGCGGCCGAGGTAACTATTAAAGAAGGCCGTAAGCTTGCGCTCATTCTCAGGGAAACACCTTTAAGCGCTATCGCTCTGGAAAATATGCTAAAATTGGCCCGCCTCGGTGTTCATATTTTGCCGGCTGCGCCGGCTTTTTATCAGCGACCCCGGCAAATCGAAGACCTTTACGATTTTATGGTTGGCCGGGCGCTCGATTTATTCGGGATTGAGCATAAATTATATAAGCGATGGAGTAAATCTTGAGTACGGTAAGACCTTTACGATTAGGGCGCATCGATTACATTAATACGTTTCCGTTTTTTCATAATTTGGAGGGCGAGCTCGGAGATGAGCGCGTCGAATTCGTTCATGCCGTTCCGGCGGAAATTAATAAACTCATGCGCCAGGGGAAAATTGATGCGGCTTTGGTTTCTTCCCTGGAATACGCGTTATCTCAGGAAAAATATTATGTGTTTTCAGATGGATGCATCGGGTCGAAAGGAATCACTAAAAGCGTAATGCTTTTCAGCAAATTTCCGATCGATCAGCTAAACGGACGTCAAATCGCTCTTTCTTCGGAAAGTCTTAGCTCCGCCGGCTTGCTCAAAATTTTGCTCAAGGAAAAATACGGGTTTAAAAATAATTTTGTCGAAAATTTGAGATTTCTTTCAGACATGCTGGCTAAAGCCGACGCCGCGCTTGTTATTGGTGATCAAGCGCTTTTCGCGGAGCGCGAGCACAAAGAAAAGCTTTTCGTCTATGATTTATGCAGCGAATGGTCCGACTGGCAGGAATTGCCGTTTTGTTTTGCCCTTTGGGTCGTGAGAAAATATTTTGCGGATGAGTATCCGGACCGGGTTCGTGCGTTGGGTCTTGCGCTTGAACAGAATGTAAAGAGAAATTTGGAAAATGTTGAAAACTTATTTAGTCTTATTCCCGTCGAAGTAAAGCAAAAATCCGAGCGCCAAAATATATTGGATTACTGGCAGCGGCTCAGCTATCGGTTGGATCCGGAAATGTTAAAAGGGCTTGAGCGGTTTTACGAATCGGCCCGGAAAATGAAAATTTTAGATCGCGAAATCCTAGTAGAATACGCGCATGAGGCGGAAGCGCGTTAAAACAGAGGCGCTAACATGAGCATTGTTCAGAGAATCATTGAAAAACGTTTTTCGGGCGAACGCTTGTCGCTCGAAGACGGCATTTTGCTTTATCAAGGCGATATGCTTACGCTTGGGAAAGCAGCCGATACGTTTCGTCGTCAACTTCATCCTGCCGACACCGTTACATTTGTCGTCGATCATTTAATCGCTTACACGAATGTTTGCGTGGACGATTGCGTATTCTGTAATTTTTATGCGGTTCCGAATACGGCAAAAGCCCATGTAATGCCCAAGGAACAAATCTTCAAAAGAATTCAAACGCTTGTAGAGGCGGGCGGCACGCAGGTCATGCTTCAAGGTGGTGTAAATCCACAGCTCGATCTCGATTATTATGTGGATTTGCTCAGTTCGATTCGCGCCAAGTTTCCCCAAGTGTACTTACACTGTTTTTCGCCCTCAGAGCTCGACATGATTGCCCGCAAAGCTCGTTTAGACATTCGCGAAACCTTGCAGAGATTAAAAGCAGCCGGACTTCAAGCCGTTCCCGGCGCTGGAGCTGAGATTTTGGTGGATCGAGTCCGTAATATCATCAGCCCGAAAAAGATTTCAGCCGAGCGATGGCTCGATATTAATCGCGCCTGTCATTTGGAAGGCCTTATGACTACGGCAACAATGGTGGTCGGGCACGTCGAAACCAAAGAAGAAAGAATTATTCACCTCCTTAAACTTCGCGATTTGCAGGACGAAACGCACGGATTCCGCGCGTTCATACCGTGGACCATGGCGAATCAAAATACAAAGCTTGACCATATTCCCATGGCGGGCGGGGAAGATTATTTGAAAACCATGGCTGTCTCGCGTTTGGTTTTGGATAACATTCCTAATTTTCAAACAGGGTGGGTGACGGAAGGGCATAAACTGGCGCAGTTGGCTCTCGCGTTTGGCGCCAACGATATGGGCGGAGTATTAATGGAAGAGACGGTAGTGAGTGCCACAGGCGTTCAATTTAAAACACAGCCCAGGACGTTGGTTCGCTTGATTCAAAAAGCCGGTTATCGTGCCGCGCAGAGAAGTACTGAGTATGACATCATCCACGCCTACGATTGATCCCCAGGCTGTCCGCCAAAAGGATATCCAGACTCTATTTACCAATATTACCCCCCGATACGATCTGCTGAATAGTCTTCTCAGTTTTCGAATCGATCATTATTGGCGTGCCGAGGCCGTTCGGATCGGCCTTGAAATTTTGCCGAAACGAATAATCGATATCGGAACCGGGACCGGCAAACTTCTTTCTGCTTTTCAAGCCAAAAAGCCGTTTGATTATTGTGTGGGTGTGGATTTATGCGAATCGATGCTCCAGAAAGCCGGGGAAACGGTTCGTTCGGAACGCACGATTTTTGCTTGTGCCGATGCGCTTACCCTACCGCTTCAAGAAGGAACATTTGATTTAGCCGTTTCCGCTTTCACCATGAGAAGCCTTCCGGATTTAGGAAAATTTTTTACGGAGCTGGCGCGCATTCTTGTTCCCGGAGGAAGAATGGTGATGCTTGAATTGACGCGACCGGAAACATGGTGGTTACGTGCTGCTTATTATCCTTATCTCAATTTTTATTTGCCTTTTCTCGGTTGGCTTATTTCAGGCGACCGCAATGCCTACCGCTTTTTGGCCGATTCAATCATGTCTTTTAAAGATCGCGCTGCGATTTTGGCGTTGATAGAATCGAACGGATTTCGAAATGCCCGCGCCGTGAATCTCACGGGCGGTTTGGCAACCTTGTTTGTTGCAGACAGAAAGTAACGTACGTGAAATCAGCTATAAAACTTATCTCGGTTTTAATGATTGTTTTTCTTTTTTCGGCCTGGGCGGCGCCTCTTCTTTTCAAAATTTTACCTTTTGAATACGAACGGATTATGAACCGGCTAATTGTGCTGCTTGGTTTTTTTACCATTTACATTATGTATATACGCGGGCATGAAGGAGAGCTGATTCTTTTTGGATTTAAAGGGACGGAGAAAACCAAATGGCTTAGTGTCGGGTTTGTTTACGGGTTAGCGACCGTTTTTTTTATTGTTTTGGTTGAAATCGTTTTGGGGGCCCGGGAACTTAAAGTAAATTTTTCAAAATCGGGCCCGTTCATTTCTATCGGAAGGGCGGTATTAACCGGGCTGGCGGTAGGTTTATTTGAAGAATGGTTTTTCCGGGGTTTCCTTCTAAAATCTTTTCACCGGGGTCTTTCGCTTCGGTGGGCGATTTTTTGGACGAATCTTCTATATGCAGTCTCGCATTTCATTGAAATGGGGAATTTACAAGGCGGCGAGCAGGCTTCGTTCGTAAATTCATTGAAACTGATGGCAGGCTTTTTTTCGCAATTCAGAGAGCCTTTACCCGTTCTTATGCAAATGGTCGGCCTTTTCATTTTTGGTTATCTTTTGACATCGGCGTTGCTTAAAACCGGATCGCTTTATTTGAACATGGGTATTCATGCCGGCGTTGTGGCTGCCATTAAAATACACGATCGTTTGGTCCAGCCTGCCGGTGAGGGGCCGATTTTGTTTTTTGGGAACGATAAGTATTACAACGGCGTTTTGGGTTGGCTCGGTTTATTGCTCAGCTGGTTTGTTTTAACAAAACTTATCGATAGAATACCCTGGTCAAAGCAAACGCCGCTTCTTTCCATTGAGCATCAATCCGCCTCGTAAATTCCGATGCTTCATCCGAATGCTTAACCTATCCTGTCACCATGAATAATAACGCTAGGGTTGTTGTGTTGAAAACAACGCCCGAGACGGCTTGTGAAGATTATTTAAATCTCCTTCAGCAATTGGATTGCCGTTCTTTTTTTGATAACCAAGCGCTGTTTTCTCTTATTGCCGAATCAGGATTCGATTCATTTTTTCCAGCCGTTAGTGTGACCCCTTGGCAACTGGACGGAGTGCTCAAATCAATAGCTTCGATGGGGCACGGCACCGCCGGCATTGACTTTCTTTTGCGCGGCCGGAAAAAGTTGATTGATAAAAATGGACTTTCAAAGTTTGTCGGTAACATGGCCAAAGCGTTATCTTCTTCCGAACATTCAATTTCCAATCTATTGGAACGGTTGGAGGGAAGAAATGTTATTGTGCTCGGAAACATGCGCACACACTTGGTCCACACGATTACAGGCACTGTAATAAGTGCAACGTTATTTTTGCGGCCCTTAGAAGAAAATTGGCTTCTTTTATTGAAACACGGAGACATTTGCGATCGTCTTCGAGCCTTAAAGAAACACGCCAAAAATGTGATTGGGGTCATGGATGCAACATTTGCCGGAGACGGTGCCGGCCCGCGCTGCGTTCGTATATTTGCAAAAAATTTTATTTTGGCTAGCGACGATCTGGTTGCTCTGGATGCCGTGGCGGCAAAAATGATGGGATTTGAGCCGTTGTCGATACCTCATTTAAGAACGTTACATGACGAAGGGCTGGGTTGCGCGGATTTAGCAAAAATAAACGTAATCGGAACCGATATAAGCCATACGGATTTTCGTTTTCTTATTGCTACCAATCGTTTTTCCCGTTTCTTTGCCCGTATGGTTAGAAAAAAGGGATTAGACGATGACGACCAAAAGAAACGCCATTTCTTTATATTGGCTATGCTGGAATGGATGCAGGTTGTTTATGCGAGGAAGATCTGGCTAAAAAAGACGGGGAAAAGCAGGCTTTCTCTCGCCGCTAAGTCCCCATGGGGAAAGTTGTTACAAGAATACGGGCTTCTTCTATCCTAAGGCACTGTTGGCCAACTCACTCCTTCCTTATATAATAGCTCTCTTTTTTTCGGAGCATCCCATACATGATCTATCTGGATAATAATGCAACAACCTATCTTCCGCCGGAAGTGCTTAAGGTTATGATGCCTTATTTCTCCGAAGAGTACGGGAATGCGGCGAGTGTTCACGCCTTCGGCAATCGGCTGATGAATCAAATGGATTCGGCACGAGAATCCGTGGGGAGGCTTATAGGTGCCGATCCGAAAGACGATCTCACATTTACAAGCGGCGGAACGGAAAGTAATAACGCCATCATTTATTCGGCGGTAAAGAAATTTCCAAACCGCCGGCATGTCATAACGAGCACCGTGGAACATTCTTCGGTTGGTAAAGTGATTGACGATTTAGAGAAGCAAGGATATGAAATAACGAGAGTTCCTGTCGACCGGGAAGGCCGTCTCGATTTTTATTTTTTTAAAGATTCGATTCGCTCCGATACAGCGCTTGTTACGCTCATGTGGGCGAATAATGAAACGGGCGTTCTTTCTCCCGTTGCCGAAATAAGCAAGGTCGCCCGCCAAAAAGGCGTTTTATTTCACTGCGATGCGGTTCAGGCGATTGGAAAGGTAAAGATTGATCTATCCAAAATTCCCGTGGACTATCTTTCCATCTCAGCTCATAAACTTCACGGACCGAAAGGAATCGGACTTTTGTATGTGCGTAGGGGCATTCCGTTTGCTCCGATGATCTTGGGCGGCGCTCAGCAAAACGGCCGGCGGGCAGGAACGGAAAATATAGCCGGTATTGTTGGGTTCGCCGTAGCTTCCGATATGGCGCAGAAATTTGTTTCGGATGCCAAAGAATCAGAGCGGGAAGAAAAACTTCGTAGAAAGCTTGAAGAGGGTTTATTGAATCGCATTAACGACATTACGATTGCCGGTCAGGGGGCTGAACGAATTCCGAATACTTCGCAAATTATTTTTGAACGAACCGAAGGCGAGGCATTGCTGCAAATGATGAGCGATGCGGGAATCTATGCTTCCGGTGGTTCCACATGTACCGCGGGAACAACACAGCCGTCCCACGTTTTGCTTGCGATGGGATTTAACGAGAAACAATCGGAGGCGGCCATACGATTTAGCCTGAGTCGTTATACAACCGAAGATGAAATTAACGACGTTTTAGAAGTAATGCCGAAGCTTGTTTCGAAATTGCGTTCTCTTTCTTCTATTTCATGATTCTTGTAGGAATACATAAAGCAGAATAAAATAACTTCGAGGAGGATGTTCCGTGGAAACCGTATCCGCACACAGCAAACGAATTCGTATCGAAGATCTCACGCATGATCTTCTGGTGGCTATTGGTGAGGACCCCACGCGAGAGGGGTTAGCCAAGACACCTGAGAGGGTGGAGGCATCCATTCGATTTTTGACGCATGGTTATAAACAAGATGTTGCGTCTGTTGTGAACGGCGCCATTTTTGAGGAAAATTACGATGAAATGGTGGTTTTAAAAGACATCGACATTTTTAGTCTTTGCGAACATCATCTGCTTCCGTTTTACGGCCGTTGCCATGTGGCTTATCTTCCAAACGGCAAAATAATCGGTTTAAGTAAAATTCCTCGTTTGGTGGATGTTTTCGCAAAACGTCTTCAAGTTCAGGAGCGTCTGACGAACGAAATCGCAAATTCACTCATGGATATCCTTGCTCCCAAGGGAGTAGCGGTTGTGATTGAGGCGCTTCACTTATGTATGGCTATGCGTGGGGTTCAGAAACAGGGTGCGGTCTGTACAACGAGCGCGATGCTCGGAACATTTAGAAGAGATGAGCGTTCGCGGGCTGAATTTCTGAATTTGATTGGCCGGCCGAAATAAAAAGGGTCGTCATTACGTAGGGGCGCGATAAATCGCGCCCCTACGTGTTCGGTTCTATTCTCGCGCAATGGAAGTTTATTTGGAAGAGGTGGGAAACGTTTCGAACTGCCGTTCCAGTTCCGCAACACGTTTTTTAAGATCACGGATAGTTTCGAGGATTTCATGCATGCGCAGTTGAGCAGCTACCTGTTTTTTCATTTTTTCAGCCGGCCGAGCGGGTGAACCTATAAAAACAGCGCGTTCCGGAATTTTCTTACCTGTAGGTACTCCCGCCTGCGCTCCTAAAATAGCTCCGTCTCCAATTTCGCAGTGGTCCCCGAGTCCCACTTGTCCTGCCAGCGTGACATAGGCGCCGATATTGGAACTGCCTGAAATTCCGGTTTGAGAAGAAGCAACGGAATGCGGCCCGAAGGAAACGTTGTGCGCAATTTGAACGAGATTGTCGATTTTACTTCCGGCGCGAATAACAGTGGAACCCATCGTAGCGCGGTCGATACAAACATTTCCGCCTAATTCTACGTCGTTCTCGATTACAACGTTACCGACTTGCCGAATTTTAAATTGTTTTTTCCCGTCAAACACATATCCGAAACCGTCCGTGCCGATAGCGCAACCTGCATGAATAATCACGCCGTTTCCGACGACCGTGTGGTCGTAGAGGGTGACGTTCGGATGAATCACGCAAGCCGTTCCGATGGAAACGAAATCATCAATATAACTATTTGCACGGATGACGCTGCCGTCGCCGATTTTCGCGTGTTCGCCGATATAAGCTCCTTTTTCGATTCGAACATTTTTACCGATATTTGCTGTGGGATGAATGAATGCGCCATTTGAAATTTCTGTCTGGTAAGCGCGGGATGGGAAGAAAAGTTCGAGAAGAATGCCCCACGCCAGCTTGGGATTTTCCGCAACAATACAGGGCTTTGAAGAAGCCGGGAAATCGGGCGGGATAATTAAGGCTGCCACCTCTGATTTTTCGAGAGCTTCTGCAAGCTTAGGTTGGATAACGAAGGTAATACAGCCCTGCCGCGGTTCATGGGCGTGCGTAACGCCCTTAATAAGGGTATTTGAATCGCCTTTGACTTGTCCATTCACTAGCTTTGCTAATTCTGCGAGTGTTTTCATAATTTCTTTCGGCATCTGCTTTTACCTTTCAAAACGGAGGATTATCGGGAGACATTATATGAATGCGTCCAACCCATTGTCAATGAAGCCGGCTGTTTTCTAACCTTTACTCCACAAGTTCAACTACAGCTTGCATTTGGATAAGCCGATGAATAAACTAACAACAATCTTTATCCCATCGTTAATATAATTACAGCTCATTAGGGAGGTTACATGTCAAGGAAACGACTCATCATTGCTACGGTTCTATTTTGTTTAATAGCTACCCCCGCTGTTCATGCCAGCTATACGGATGCCATCGCCCAAAAATTCAGCCGCGGGGTTGGAAACGTTATCTATTCGCCGCTCGAGATTCCTTTTCAAGTGAGTAACGAAATAGCTACCGAAGATTATGTTTATGCCGTTCCCAAGGGTTTACTCAGGGGGCTATTTTATACGGTAGGGAGATTGGTTGTCGGCGCTTATGAAGTTTTAACGTTTCCGATTCCTCAAAATCAAATTATTCCGAATTTTAATCAAGGTTAGTTTTAGGCAAACCTACGAAGTTTGAACGGAGCGCTACGCGACATGGGTAAAAAAATCCTGCTCATCGATGACGAGGAAGATATTCTTACTACTATATCTATGAGATTAGAAAGTGCCGGCTACGCCGTTGTTACGGCCAAAGACGGTAATGAGGGCCTGGATTTGTTTGCCAAAGAAAAACCCGATTTGATTTTATTGGATGTGATGCTGCCCAATATGAATGGTTATCAAATGCTTCAAAAACTTAAGGAGAAAACAAAGCAGCATGGCCTTAAGCGTATTAAACCGCCGGTCATTATAATTACCGCGAAAGGCGAGGGCGTAAAAGATTTGTTCGAGATGGAGGGCATTACCGATTACATCGTAAAACCGTTTGAATCCAAGGACTTGCTCGATCGAATCAAGAAAGCGCTTGAATAGCGGTTATCATTCCTCGTATCCGTGTATTTTTCGGATTACTCCCCATTAACACCCGATAAATTTATTCAACATGCCACAAAATCCTAAAGATTCAAAAAAAAGTCGTCATCGCATCACCACCGAAGATCAGCTGAAATCCGATTTTGTCTCCAGCGTCAGCCATGAGCTAAGAACGCCGTTAACAGCGCTGGAAGAGGGGTTGTCGCTTGTGTTGGATGGTGTGGTCGGGAAAATAGATGACGACGCCCGAAATTTTTTGATTATCGCCAAAAATAATGCAGATCGGCTCAGGGCTTTAATTAACGATCTTTTGGACATATCTAAACTGGAAGCCGGTAAGATGCTTCTTCACCGCTCGGCGTGTGATCTGCCTACCTTGGTGGTTGGGCTGATGGACACGTTCCAGTTCCTGGTTCGCAAAAAGCAAATATGCTTTAATACGGAATTTGATCCGGATCTGCCGCTTGCGCTTGCGGACAAAAACAGAATTTTGCAGGTGCTGGTTAATTTGGTGGGGAATGCCGTGAAATTTGTGCCGGTGCAGGGGAAAATATCGGTTCACATGAAATTGTGGGAGCAATCGGGATTAGGCCCGTTAGCGCCGTATATCTTGGTGGAAGTTATTGATAATGGCCAGGGCATACCCGAAGATGAACTTCCCCGGATATTTGATAAATTTTATCAAGCAGGCCGGACCGTGGGTCCGGGTATCAAAGGGACGGGGTTAGGACTTTCGATTGCAAGACATATTGTCGAGCTACACAAAGGAAAAATTTGGGTGAAAAGTAAGGCAGCGCAGGGAGCGACGTTTATGTTTACGCTACCGGTTTATTCTCAAGAACTCGAATTTTTCGAGAACGTAACGGAATATTTTGAACGCACTAATCATAATAAAGAATCACTCGGTTGTCTTCTCATCGAACTCGAGAATTTTGCGAGTCTCGCAGCCGATCGTTCTCTTCGCGAAGCCCGTCACACCATGGATGGAATGGAGAAGTGCGTTTCTGACGTACTACGATCCGAAGATCGTGTCCTCAGGTATCGTGAGCTTCAATTAATAGGGTTGTTTCCGCGTTTTTCCGAGAAAGAATTAAATGAGGCCAAACGCCGGATTCTTGAGAATATTCGCGCCAAACGTTTTCCCTGGCCTGTCCGCCTTTCCTTCTCATCAGCGGAATATCCGAACGACGGTAAAACTTGGCCGGTGTTGCTCGAAAAGCTGGAAAAATCCAGCCGAACGGTGATGGGTGGCGATATTAAAATTGATCGAATAGGAGATTCGGCTACGAAATAGCCGGGGCGTCTCGCCCCGGATTGCGGGGCAAGATGCCCCGCCTACGCTGATAGGAGATTATGGAAGAAGTTGATATTTGTATCGTAGGTTGCGGGGTGGTCGGGCTGGCGATTGCCGCTCGCATTGCCCGCACCGGTCGAAAGATTATCGCGCTTGAGAAAAACGCGAGCTTCGGCGAAGAAACAAGCAGCCGGAATAGCGAAGTGATTCATGCCGGAATTTATTATCCTCACCGGTCGTTAAAAGCGCGACTATGCGTTGAAGGTCGTGACCGTATTTATGCGCTTTCGAAAGAATATGGCATCCCCACCAAAAAGTTGGGCAAGCTCATTGTCGCTAGAGTGCCAGAGGAAGAAAAAGAGCTCGAACGCTTGATGCGACTCGGTCACGCCAACGGCGTAGCGGATTTGCACATCATTTCGGAAAAAGAACTTAAAAGACTGGAGCCCAATATACAAGGCGTTAGTGCGCTCTTGTCTCTCTCCACCGGCATTATCGATTCTCACCGGTTTATGCAATTTTTTCTGGGTCAGGCGCAATCCAAAGGAGTCGATACTGTTTTCTCTTCGCCGGTTCGAAAAATCGAGAAAAAAGGTGAAAATTATGTGGTGTCGGTAGGATTTAACGAGCAAGACTCTTTTTCTTTTTCCTCGCGCGTTGTTATTAATTCGGCCGGGCTTGCATCGCATCGGATAGCAGAGTCTGTTGGAATTGATATAGATAAAGCCGGCTACCGGTTAAAATTTTGTAAGGGTGAATATTTCCGGGTGCGCGGCGGATCCGGGCAATGGGTGAAACGGCTGATTTATCCGGTACCCGATCACGTGAGTCTCGGTATTCACATTACACCCGATATGGAAGGTAATTTGAGGCTTGGACCCAATGCCGCGTATTTGGAAGAATCAAATTTAAATTACAATGTCGACGAATCGGCCCGTGATGCTTTCGCAAAAGATACGCAAAAGTTACTTCCGATGCTGACCGCTGATAAATTATTTCCCGATACGGCGGGAATTCGCCCCAAGCTCCAAGGTCCGAACGAGCCGTTCCGCGACTTTGTCATCCGGGAAGAGAGTGATAAAGGATTTCCGCGTTTCATCAATTTGATCGGCATCGATTCTCCCGGGCTAACATCTTCGCCCGCGATAGCTGAAGACGTAGCCAAGCTGGTTGATGCATGTTTGTAAATAACGTATAATCCGCCTATGTTTTCCCGTATTCGAATATACGCATTAATCATCACCGTCGAAGTCCTTGTGTTTTTGGCGTTTTGGGCGTGGTGGGCCTTTCCAGAGATTGTTCGGTTCGAAACATTTCGAGACTTGGGCGTTATTGAATTATTGCAAACGCTTTTGCTGGCAGGAATCGGTTTATCCGCCTGCCTATTATGCCGCTACCGCCATTCTGCGGTCGATCATCCACTTTTCGATTTTTCTTTTTGCCAATTTATTGGTGCGGCTTTCTTCTTTCTCACTTTTCGCGAATCGGATTATTTTCTGACTTTTTTTATGAAAGAATCACAGTTTGAGTTTTTATGGATGATGATCTTCGCGATTGTAGCGATTTATGGCTTACGACATTTCAAAAGAATTACCGCAGGGGTTCGTGAGATGTTTTCTACTCGAAGTATATGGTTTTTTATGATCGGATTTACTCTTTATCTGGTTTTAGCTCAAATCGTTGGGACTAAACAATTCCGTCATTTTTTCTATCCAAATACGAATAACTTCATCAGAAGGTACACAGAAGAAAGCATGGAACTAATCGGTCTTTTAATCATCGGTTTCGGAATGTTGGAACTTCATCTTCAGGTGCGACAGCTGCTTTCAGGAAGATGGGGAGAACAAACAAAGGATTGGACCGAAGAAGTGTGGCGTTCGTTTGCTCAGATGCCCTACGAATTTACGGGCGGAATGCCTTTTAAAAAAACGCAAGGTGCCAAAGGGGAAATTCAAATGACTATGGAACAACAAATACTTTCTCGTCGGCCGGGTGAGGCGGGCCCGCCTACAGCTGTTTTGCCGGAGCGCATGTCCCGTCAGCTGGAAGAATTAGTTTTTGTTTCAAATAAACTTAGAAGGTCCAATACCAATTTTTCGGCCACTATACTTTTCATAGGCGCAAGCCTTGTCATTGCACTTCTTTGGTTTGGCTTTGTGTTCAGGCAAAACGCCATTGAACATTCTACGAATTTTCAGATGGAATTACTGGGGCGGCACTATGAATTACAAGTCGAGCAATACCAAGCTCAACCGAAAAAATGGAAGAGAAAGAACCCTTTGCCGGACTTTCGTTATGAACAACTGAGAACGGCGATTCGTAATGACGTAGCTCAGGAATACAATTTCGCCAATTTTTTCAAACGAAATGTTCATCGCTCGCTAAGCTAAAGGAGAGGTTGTGAAATTAAGAACGAACGAATCAAGCCTGGTCATGATGGCCGTGCAAGGCAAAGTCGCGCACGCTGCCCAGTGGTCTTATTTCGAAGTTAGCCATGATGGAAAGCCGTTTGCTCTTCCAAGCACCGGAAGTATCACTTACAACGTACGGGTGGGAGACACGGCTTTTGGTTGGGCGGGCGATCATATTGAGGCGGGTGTTTCCACCACGTTTACGGAAGGAAAATCCGGCTCGCCAAAACACGAAGCCGGATATAATTTTCTAGCTTGTATCGGCAACGATGCCCGGATTGTTTCGGGAGAAGCCAAGGGAAAGCGCGGCACGGTTCTCGGTACGCACGGCGGGGTAGAGCATGTCATGATTGATTTTCCACCGCCCGTTCTCGATAAAATGACTCTTGACGATAAAATTTTAATTAAAGCCTACGGACAAGGTTTGGAATTGCTCGATTTTCCAAATATAAAAATGTACAGCCTTGATCCGAATTTGTTAAAGAAAATAAATCCGAAACCTCAAGGGAAAAAATTACTTATGCCCGTCACGACCATCGTACCGGCAGAGGTGATGGGGTCGGGAATCGGATCGCTTAATATTGGAACGGGCGATTACGATATTATGACGCACGACCCGGCTACCGTAAAAAAGTACAAGATTGATCAGGTTTGTTTCGGAGATTTGGTAGCCATCCGCGATCACGATAATTCTTATGGGCGCACTTTTAAACGCGGCGCCGTATCGATCGGCGTCGTGGTGCACGGCAATTGTTTACTTGCCGGACACGGCCCGGGCGTAACGACCATTATAACATCGGCCGTTGGCGCTATTGAGCCGTTCATAGATCCAAATGCAAACGTAGGCCGCTATCTCGGCATCGGCCGTTATCGTAAAAAGACTTCTCGTGGTTAAGATCTACACCAAAACCGGGGATAAAGGCGAAACTTCTTTAAGCGACGGGACGCGTGTTTCCAAGCGTCACCCCCGAATTACTGCCTTCAATAATTTGGATGAAGTTAATTCGATGATCGGCATTGCGCGCTCGCTTAATCCGGGAACGCGCATTGATAAAATCCTAAAACAAATTCAGGAAGATTTGTTTGTGCTCGGTTCGGATCTAGCGACTCCTAAGCCGGCGGAAAAAAGACTGATTCCACGCATCAAAGAAGAACATGTAAAGTTTCTTGAGCGTGCCATTGATGCCTGCGAAGACAAGTTGCCTCCGCTCAAAAATTTTATTCTTCCCGGCGGGACGCTTTTAGCTTCAACGATCCACATGGCCAGAGCTCTTTCGCGCCGCGCAGAGCGAAAAATCATCGATATTACTCAAGCCGAAGAACTCGACCCTCAAATCCTCGCTTACGCCAACCGTTTATCCGATTGTCTATTTGTTTTAGCTCGACTCGCCAATTTTGAGGCCAGCGTGGAAGACACGCCCTGGATTCCTCCTAGAGGTGAACAAAATTCCAGCCCCGCTTGAAGAAGTTCTGACCCTCCTTTCCAATAAACGCACCGGATCGCTCGGCACCATCGGCGAAGGTAAACCTTTTACTTCGCTCACAAGTTTTGCTTTTGAAAAAGAAGCCGGAAATGTTATTTTCCTTTTAAGCAAACTGGCGCGCCATACGAAAAATATCGACCATCTCAATGCGGCGAGTCTTTTGGTGGAAAGCGATGAGCGGACCGCGAATCCTAGTGTCGCGCATCCCCTGGATAAACCCCGCGTCACAATAACCGGAACGGTGCGTAGGGTAGCAGATAAAACCGAAGTTACGAATTGTCGAACTTTATTTCTTTCAAAAAATCCCGAATCGAAACAGCTTTTGGAATTAAGCGACTTTGGATTTTACATTCTCCAGCCCGACGAAGTGTATTACGTAAAAGGCTTCGGCAGCGTCAGCCGCTTTGCGGCGCTTAAAAATTGATATGAATTTTGCACCTAGGTGCAGAATTTGACAAGCAGTAATTACGCTGTTACACTACGCTGTTATTTAACTTACGTAAACTTAGTTTGTCACCCACGCGAAAGCGGGGGTCTAAAATCAGATTCCCGCTTGCGCGGGAATGACAGGAATGAACGAAGAACTTAAGGAATTAAAGTCGAAGCTCTCGCAATTTCAGGAGAAACTCAAAGAGATTAGGGGGTATCTTTGACCTCGCTGGAAAACTTTCCGAAATTTCCCGCCTAAACGAATCCATGGCCCAAGCCGGTTTTTGGGACCGCAAAGAAGAAGCTCAATCTATCGTTTCACACCTTAAAGAACTGAAACAACTCGTCGACCCCGTTCTAGAGGCAGAGAAAGAATGTAACGATCTGGCAGAGTTGGCAGAATTGGTCCGGGAAGACGAAACGCTCGAAGTGGAAGACCTCAGGAAACACGCCGCTATATTTCAAAAAAAATTGGAGCTTCTCGAACTTTCACGAATCCTAAGCAAACCCCTTGATCATAACTCAGCCATCGTAAGCATTACGCCCGGCGCGGGCGGAACGGAATCCTGCGACTGGGCCGAGATGCTTTTTCGCATGTACACACGTTGGTGCGAGCAGAGCGGATACAAAATTCAAATGATTGATTTTATGGCGGGTGAAGAAGCGGGCGTGAAATCGGCTTCTTTTTTTGCGCGAGGCGCCAACGCACACGGATATTTAAAGGCAGAGCGGGGCGTGCATCGGTTGGTGCGGATTTCTCCTTTCGATTCCAACAAACGACGTCACACTTCGTTTGCTTCTGTTGACGTCATTGCCGAAGTGGAAGATCCTCCTGAAATTGAAATAAAAGAAGCCGAGCTTCGGATCGATACGTACCGGGCCGGTGGTGCCGGGGGCCAGCATGTAAATAAGACTTCGTCCGCCGTTCGCCTTACGCATATTCCGTCCGGTCTTGTTGTGCAATGTCAAAACGAAAGGTCGCAATTTCAAAACAAGCAAGTGGCTATGCAGGTACTAAAAGCGCGGCTTTTCGAGCGTTGGCACCGTGAGCAGGAGGAAAAATTAAAAAAGCAATACGGGGTGAAGAAAGAAATTGCGTGGGGTTCGCAGATTCGTTCGTATGTGTTTCATCCCTACAGCATGGTAAAGGATCACCGTACGGATTACGAGACCTCGAATGTGCAGGCCGTTATGAACGGCGATTTAGATGCTTTTATCCAAGCGTATTTAAAACAAATGGTTGCTCAAAGGAAAACATAGAAAATGTTAGGCCTGGGATTTTTAATTAAAAAAATTGTCGGTACGCAGAACGAGCGCAAACTAAAAAAAATGCGTCCTCGCGTGGAAGCCATCAATGTGCTTGAGCCGCAGTTTAAAGCACTTTCCGACGAAGAGCTTAAAGCCAAGACCGAGGAGTTTCGCGCTCGCCTCACCAAAGGCGAGAAGTTGGATGATCTTTTGGTCGAAGGTTTTGCCGCGGCGCGCGAAGCGGGTAGGCGTTTTTTAAATATGCGGCATTTCGATATGCAGCTGATCGGTGGAATGGTCCTCAACGGCGGCGGTATTGCGGAAATGGCCACGGGAGAAGGAAAGACGCTTGTAGCAACCCTTGCTGCCTATTTGAATGCGCTTGAAGGACGAGGTGTCCATGTAGTTACGGTAAACGACTATCTTGCTCACCGTGACTCTGATTGGATGCGTCCTGTGTATGAAGGTTTGGGATTGACCGTGGCTTCGCTTCAGTCCTCCGTTCCGCCTCAAGAACGAAAACAGTTTTACAAAGCCGACATACTTTATGGAACCAACAGCGAATTTGGATTTGATTATCTCCGCGATAACCAAGTGGTCGATCCCGAATTTCGCGCCCAGCGCGGGTTTCATTATGCCATTGTGGACGAAGTCGATTCGATTTTAATCGACGAAGCGCGCACTCCTCTTATCATTTCCGGCCCGGCGGAAGAATCTACGGACAAGTATTATAAAATCGATAAGATTATTCCGAAATTGGAAAAGGACAAAGATTTCGAAATTGATGAAAAAGCGCGAACGGCAACGCTCACCGAAGATGGAATTCGCCGCTGCGAAGAGCTTTTAAGCATGCCGGATTTATACGAAAACGTTCGTACGGATATCATTCATCACATCAACCAGGCGCTTCGGGCCCACGCCATGTTTAAGCTGGATGTAGATTACGTTGTCAAAGACAGTCAGGTTATCATCGTAGATGAATTTACCGGCCGGCTCATGCCCGACCGCCGGTTTTCAGACGGACTCCACCAGGCGCTCGAAGCCAAAGAAGGTGCGACCATCAAACGCGAAAATCAAACGCTTGCTACCGTAACGCTTCAGAATTATTATCGCAAGTACAAGAAACTTGCCGGCATGACGGGAACGGCCGAAACCGAGGCCGTAGAATTTGAGAAAATTTACAACCTGTCGGTTACGGTTATTCCTACCAATAAGGCTCTTCACCGCGTGAATTATCCGGATTGCATTTACCGTACGGCGAAAGAGAAATTCAAAGCGGTGGTGGATGAAATTAAAGTCAAGCATAAGGAAGGACGTCCGGTGCTTGTAGGTACGGCCTCCATCGAAGCTTCCGAACATTTAAGCGCCATGCTTCAAAGAGAAAATTTGCCTCAGAACGTTCTCAACGCAAAATATCATGAAAGAGAAGCCGAAATCATTGCGCGGGCTGGGCAAGAAGGTGCTATCACGATTTCAACCAATATGGCTGGCCGAGGAACGGATATCGTTCTCGGTCCAGGCGTGGCGGACAAAGGCGGGCTGCATGTCATCGGTACCGATCGGCACGAAGCCAGGCGAATCGACAATCAACTTCGCGGCCGTTCCGGCCGTCAAGGTGATCCGGGCTCATCGATTTTCTTTATTTCACTCGAAGATGATCTTATGCGGATTTTCGGTTCGGATAGGATCAGCGGGCTTATGCAAAAGCTTGGCATGGAAGAAGGGCAGGAGATCCAGCACCCGCTCGTGAGCCGCGCGCTTGAAACGGCGCAGAAGCGTGTAGAAGGTATGAATTTTGAAATTAGAAAACATTTGCTTGAATACGATGACGTGATGAATCGTCAGCGCGAAATTATTTACGAGGAGAGAAATAAAGTGCTCGAAGCTGTCGATCTCAGAGAGCATGTGCTGGATATGCTCGGCGATGTGCTCGAAGGTTTGGTGCTCAGCTATTGGAATTCGGATGTCCCGGTCGAAGAGCGTGATATTCCCGCATTTAAAAATCTTCTAAATACAAAGTTTGGTATTAAATCTATCGAATGGCCGGATCATTTAGAACAGGAAGATTTGCACGCGCTTCTTCTTGAAGACATCACGAAAGTGTACGAAGAAAAAACGGCGGAGCTTGGGGAAGAATTAATGCTCTACTGGGAAAAGCGTGTACTGCTTCAATTAATCGACAGCAAATGGAAAGAACATTTGCACGCTCTCGACAATTTGCGCCAGGGCATTAATCTGCGTGCGTACGGGCAGCGTGATCCGCTGGTGGAATATAAAAAAGAAGCTTTTCATTTGTTTGATCAACTGACGGAAAGCATTAAAAACGAAGCCATCGAATATATTTTTAGACTCCGGCCCGTACGCCAGGAACGTTTTGAAACCGCCCTTTCTTCGGGAAAGCAGGAAACCATTCATGCGAGTGCCTCTGCGCTTGCAGCAGGCGTTAAGTCCGCTTTTGAAGCTCCGGGAATCGCCTCTGTTCTTACGGGGAAAACAGAAAAAAAAGAGGAAGCCAAAGCAGAACCCGTTCAGCGTAAATCAGAAAAAGTGGGTCGTAACGATCCCTGCTCGTGCGGAAGCGGAAAGAAATACAAGAAATGCCACGGCGCCTAGTCCGGCTTGCTTTTGCTTTTGCGGTTTTACTTACCGTAAGTTTTCCTCGATTTTCCTGGTGGGCCTTCGCCTATGTCGCTCTTTTTCCTCTTTTAGACGGCATTCATCAATCAAAATCCCGCCGGGAAGCTTTTACTTTTTCTTATCTGGCCGGTTTTTTATTTTTCGTCTTCTCGCTGCTTTGGGTAAGACATGTAACTTTCACCGGCTTGCTTACATTCGCTTTTCTCGACGCGCTTGTTTTTGGCGTTTTCGGTATGCTTGTGAAAAATCTTTTCCACATATTGGATCAGGAAGACGGGAAGAAATTAAAAGCAGTTCAAGTCATTATTTTATTTTTTGGAATTCCTTCGCTCTGGGTCGTGCAAGAATTTATCGTCGTACATTTGCCCGTCATTGGATTCGGATTTAATCTGCTCGGGCACAGTCAAGCCGCTCTTCTTTCCGTTGCCCAAACAGCCCGTATTTTCGGCGATTACGGGCTTTCGTTTTTTTGCGCTCTTTTTAGCAGCGGTTTATTTCTTTTGGTGGTGAACGCCGAAGAAGAAAATAAAGGGTCGCTTGGTTGGGGTCAGCGCATTGTGATTATGGTCACGTTTGCTGCGTTTGCGGTCACCATTTTTGTCTACGGAAATTACCGCCTCGCCGAGCCGCCTTCGGGTGATGCCGTACGCATCAGCGCGATTCAGGGAAATATTCCTCAAGATGAGAAATGGGATCAAGCCATAAAACCACTCGTCATAGAAAAATATAAGAAACTTTCGCTTCTTGCTAAATACGACGGTCCGGAACTGATGGTTTGGCCGGAAGCGGCGTGGCCGGGATATTTAAATACAGAATTTGAAACGGCGGGATTCGGGGCTTTCGTGGACGAACTTGGTATTCCCATGATTATTGGTTCGCCGCATTATGAAAGCGAAAGCGCTGTTTACAACAGCGCTTATTTAGTGGAGCCTGGAGGAATAGGAATCTCCGACAGATACGATAAAGTAAATCTTGTTCCGTTCGGCGAATACGTGCCGTTCAGCGCATTCTTTGGTCTTTTTGGCGTTGAGCAATATGCACGTGCCATGGGCATCAGCGATTTTTCTTTTGGTACGAATTCCGAAAAATTGTTTGAGTTTAAGTCTGTCATTCCCGCGAAAGCGGGAATCCAATTGGGCCCCCGCCTGCGCGGGGGCGACATAAAGATTCATAAGTTTGCCGTATTGATTTGCTTTGAAGACGGATTTTCGGATTTTGCAAGGCGTTTGGCAAAGCGTGGCGCGGAATTTATTCTGGTTATCACAAACGATGCGTGGTTTATGAATAGCGCCGCTCCTTATCAACATCTCAATTGCTCAATCATGCGCGCCATTGAAAACGGAATTTATGTCGTTCGCGCGGCTAACACAGGTATCTCGGCGTTCATCAATCCAAAGGGTGAAGTTGAAGATAGGGTCATGAACGGAGAAGGGCACGATATTTTTGTGGCCGGGGGCATTACGCGGCCTATTTTTGTTCAGACGGCTTCCACTCCTTATCTTAAGTTCGGGTTCATGTTTCCGTTCCTTTGTCTTTTCTTTTTAATCCCCGCTTTTTATCCCCGGTTTTTTATCTAATTGCGAATGTCACAGCATATCCGGGTATTTCTGGGACAAGTGGAAAACTTTGCAGAACCCTGGGATTCGGCTTGAGGATTTTGGCTCCTGTGTTATTATCTTTCCCATAATGTCCGCGCGAAAGAAACTCCCCCTCAAATTACTCGCCGTTATTCTCGTTCAGGTTTCGATTGTGCTCTTTCTATTCTTTGGATTTTCTTCTGTAAGAGTGGCTGTTGCTCTTGACTGTAGCAGATTGCCGGATTTGTGTCCTCCACCACCACCGCCGCCGGCGCCAACTCCCACACCGACTCCGCAGCTGGCGCTTAGTTTGTATATGGATTCCATTTCTCCTTTCACCACCATTAAACAAAACGCTCCGGTGGGCATTACCGTTCCAAGAGGGGTAGTCATTAATTTTTCCGTTTCTTCCAACCTGTCCGTGTACGACTTTGTCTGGAAAGGCGCCAGAGAGATTTCGCAAACCGGAACTTCGTCGAAGGCGACCTTTACGGGGAGAAAAACTCTCTTTCCCGATTCACAAGTTTTGATGACAACGTCTTTAAAAACCACATCCACAAGTTTAACGGCGGAGACGTCTACCTCTCTTTCCACATCAACCAGCACTTCGTACACAGTTACCGTCACTCCCTATGTTGTAGCGTCCGACGGCTCGATCCAGCCGAGGAGTGATAAAGCCAAAACAATTACGGTTCTCATGACATCCGATGATGCTTCCAGTGTCGGCATCACCATAACCGATCCTGTTACTCCGCCGATCATTGGCTACACAGGGAAACAATTCATTTGCCACGCCGCGACATCATCACCTTCCGGTATCAATTACGACCACCTCATTTACTGGTCTGGCGGAGGTTCTCCCACTGAAGCTTTGGGCCCTCAATTTTCAACGAGCTACATGAATAAAGGTAAATACACAATGAAAGCGGGGCCAGCTTCATCACTTGCCTTTGAAATCTACAAGCCCTCTGTCACTGGTTACCAACCGAGCCAGATTACGTACGGCGTACCCATTACTTTTCATGCAGCTACCGATCCGCCAGAATACATCGATCGTGTTGCTTGGCATGTGGATACGATGCACGACCATTACACCCACGCCGAGCCAGACACCGGCCAGGGGCCAAGTTTTACAACCACCTTCACAATGACACAATTCCGCCCAGGAAGCTGGAACTTCTGGGCCCAAATCAATGCCGACAATGTGGGTGCCTTGGCCAGCACCGACATCGACGCGATTCCGCCGAATGCTGCGACCGATGTGAGAGCCGAGCCGGCTACCTCGACGGCGATAAGATTGAGCTGGACAGCGCAGTCCGATGATGACGGGCCGACCGGTGCCGGGAGAATCACAGACATACTCGTGGCGTGCAGTCTTACGCCGATTACGGAAGCAAATTTCTCCATTAATCAGATTCCTCCTAATCCGGGAGGTCTGCCGGGGGTGGGGTTTCAAATTCTGGGCGGTTTTGCCAATCCGGGTCAAAAACAAGAGAGTTCGATCTTGAACGTGACGCGCGGACAACGTAACTATTATGCCGTGAAATTAGTGGACGATGCAGGGAATCTTTCGCCGATTTCTAACGTCATTTTGGCTGCTCCTGATGTTCTTGTCCCTCAAGGAGGCGGCCGCGACACCCCGCAAGATCCGCCGCTTGATGGTGTTCCCGACGATATTTACGGTCACACCGGCGAGTTTTACATTTACGTATCTGACCTAGTTGTTCCCTCGCGTGGTTTTCCTTTCCAAATGCTTAGGCGCTACAGAAGTCAGATCGATTATGCGGGGCCTCTCGGAAGGCAGTGGGATTTCCTTTATAACATGCGGCTTATTCCAGAGATCACTAGCGCTGGCGTTGAAACCGGGAACGTTATTTTCTTAAACGGTCTTGGCCGCAGGGATGTTTATGTTCGAACGGGCTCGCAGACCTTTCAATCGCCTCGCTGGTTTTATACGCGATTGACGGATAATTTGGATGGTACCATGAAACTCCGTGAGCGAGACGGAATGAAGTATTTGTTTAGAAGAATTTCTGGCCAGGTTATGTACCGTCTGGAGTCCATTACCGACCGGAATGGGAACCAGATGACGTTTAGTTACGACGCGAATAATCTCTTGGCGAGCGTTCAGGACACGTTGGGGCGTACCTATTTATTCAGACACGTTGGTGGGCTTCTTAATGAAGTCGAGGATTTTATGGGCCGGGTTGTAAGATATGGCTACGATTCTGTTGACTTCCGCTTCGATCTCGTTTCGGTTACGTCGCCCGTGGTTTTGAATACCCCAAATGGAAACGATTTCCCCCAAGGAAAGGCCACGCGCTACACCTATTCAAGCGGAAATGCAAATCCTCGGCTGAATCATAATTTGCTCACGATAATCAGGCCGAATGAAGTAGCGAGAGAGCCTGACGGGCCCGCCGTATTCGTTAATACGTACGGATTGAATTCCGGCGATGCCTTCGGCTTTGATCGCGTGATCCGTCAGGAGTACGGGGGCGTTAATGAGACCGCCGCTAACCTCGGACTCAACCCGGCCGGAGGGAGAGTCACTCTGGTTTACGGTCAAGTCAGCCAGGCGCCCGACATTTTTAGCTTGCGTATTACGGATCGGGTTGGAAATGTTACGGTGTACCGTGTCGATGATATCGGCGCGATACTGCGCAGGGAAGAATTTACAGGTCGTACCGATCCGCTTAATCCGACATTTCCACCGACCGGAAAACTGCGCTCGACTGATCCGGATTCGTTTGTCACGACATTTGAGCGGAATGCCGATAGCGAACCGACACGAATCACATCTCCTGAGGGAAATGTGGTGAATATTACCTACGACGTTACGAATCCAAACCGTTTCGCGCAAGGCAATGCGCTTGAGATTCGCGGCATCGCCGACGTTACGCGTGGTGGGAACGGTGCGGGATCCGCAATTAACGATATTGTCAGCAAATTTATCTACGAGCCGATCTTTAACCAGTTACGATTCGTTTCGGGGCCGCGAGGTCTTGATCCGGCTTTTGTGCCTCCCGTTAACCCCACTGATTCCGGCATTGCGGGAATAGATTTCGACAGAAGCGGCACCGTAACCGCCGGTGAAGTCAGGCGCGCCCGTTACACGAGTGTAAATTCATTCGATTATCAGGAACGCAGTGCGGCGGATATTCAAGCTCTGGCCAATACAGAAGGCGTGATCCTGCAAGCCGGGGAAGCCGCTTCTCTTGGTCTTAATGCCGATGTAAACAGTGACGGCATTTTAAATCAGGCACAGGGAAACCTCATTCGAGTACAGGCGTCGCCTGTTCAACTGGCTTCGGGCGGAACTCAGCCTATCACTTCGCTTTTCGGTTACAACTCCCGCGGGCAGATGCTCTTTAGAATCGATCCTGACGGAAGCAGGAACGAGTTCAAATATTATCCGGAGGCCAATCCGCACGGCGCGGGCGGTATTTCAGCCGACGCCGACACTGTCCTGGAGTTGGGCGGCTATTTGGGCCGCACGGTAAGCGATACAACCGCCACGGATAATGCCGACGGTGTCGCGCTCAACATCACAACGGATTACCGCTACGATCCCGTTGGGAATCTAAATTCCGTACTCGACGGCAGGGGTATTTTGACGCGGTTTGAAGTGAATTCACTCAATCAAGTCGTGCGGGCAACACGTGCTGCCGATGTGTCGGCAAGCTCTGAGTCTGGGCTCACTGCTTTTGCTTACCGCACAACTTATTTCTACGACGCCAATGAAAACTTGGTTCGAACGGACGTCGAGGATCGGGACGGCGATACCGATTCGAACACTCTTCTTACGGCCACGTACAGTTACGATATTCTTGATCACATTCTGGAATCAACAAGCGAAGTCAGCCCCACGAAATCTCTGACTGCACGTCAACGCTACGATGCTAATGAAAATCCGGTTCGCGTGATCGAGCCGATGGGGAACTTTCACGACAACGTTTACGACGAACGCGATCTTTTGTTTAAAACGATCGGCGGCGCTGACGATGCTCTAATTTCTTCGACAGCGACTTACAATTACGACAAGAACCAGAACGTGAAATCCGTTCTCGATTCCGAAGACAATAACGGCGACGGCGGCCCGGAGGAAACCTTCTTTTTCTACGACGGCTTTGACCGGTTACTCAAAACTCTTGATCCGGTCGGTAACGAAACGATTTCTGTTTACGATCCGGCCAGTAATGTAATTTCAGGTACCGCGCGAGGCGTAATCGGCGGCCCGAGTCCTGTCACGAATAACACCGCTGGCAATACGGATCTTTCCCGAGGTTCGGTACAGTACGATGAATTAAGCCGCGTCATTCGAACAGACGGTGAATGGTTTATTTCAACCGGTGTGAGTCCCGTTCGAGTCCCGCTATTAGTAGGCGACGGCTTTCGGACAGGTCTCGTTGAATATGATTCGATGAGCCGCGTGATCCGTGCGGTGAACGATAATGGCCACGCCGCGGTATTTGAATACGACGGTCTGAGTCGTTTGATCCGTTCGATCGATGCTCTCCAGAATGAGGCTACAGTCGTTTACGACGCCAATAGCAATGTCACGCGTCTCACCTCTATTGAGCGCCGCGGGGATGATCTTCTGGCTACGCCGGAGACTTTCGTCACCGTTAACCGTTACGACGCCCTGAATCGGCCACGCTTCACAAGCGACAACATCAAACAAACGCGGCGCATGGCCTACGACAGCCGAAATAATGTTACTCAAATAAGCGATGCGGAGGGACCGGTTGATCTAAATGATCCTGAAATCGGGCTTACGAATCGCTCCGGAAACACACAGCGCTTCTTCTACGACGGCATTAATCGCCGCGTGAAAGTAATCGAGGATCTGCGCGTTGGCGGTGCTGGAAACGGACTCCCTTCACTTGACGGACCCGCGAATCCAAATTTGGATCCGGCCGGCCTTGACACCACCAATTCCGCCAATCCCGACGGCAAAATTATCGAGACAAACATTTGGGACGATAATTCCCGGCTCTTGAGCGTCAGCGATGACAAAGGCAACACAACGCGCTACGCTTACGATTCACTAAACCGGAAAATCCTGGACACATTTGCTGACACCACGACAAACCAGTATTTCTACGACCACGATAGTAATTTAATTCGGCTGATCGACGAGAATGGCTCGCAGTTCACGTACACATTCGACGGCATCAACCGAATGACTCGGCTGAGTATTACGCGTGCGACGGGTATCGGCGGCACGACGGAGCAGATTTTTGAATACGACGGCTTAAGCCGTCTCACGCAAGCCACGGACAATAACGATCCCGGCACCGCCTCTGATGATTTGGCGGTGACAGCTCTCTACGATTCGCTTTCGAGGAAGATTGAAGAAATTCAACAAGGCGGATTCGTGATCAGCGCCGATTTTGACGGCTTGGGGAATCAAATTCAGTTGACGTATCCGAATGACCGCAAGGTGGGCGCCGAATATGACTCACTTGAGCGGCCGAAGCGGTTGAATGATCTTAGAATCGGCGAACCCAATAACGATATCGCTGCCTATTCGTACATTGGCGCCGGTCGAGTCTTGGAACGGGGCCTGCTCAACGGAACGAAATTAACTTACCTTGATAGTCTCGGTAGCGACGTCGGCTACGACGGCATTAAGCGCGTCATTCGCCACCGCCACCAAACCTCCGGCGGCGCTGCGATTGCAGATTTTACTTATGGTTACAACCGCGAAAATAACCGCCTCTTTGAACGCCGTCTTCACCAGCCGGACGGTGTTGAATTTAAAGGCGAAGGCTACACCTACGATTCTCTTTACCGCCTCATTGATTTCAAAGTGGGGCCGCAATTGGTGGACGGCGTTATCGTAACTCCCGATACCAAGACTTCCTACAACTTGGACGGCGTCGGCAACCGCACCTTTATGGATAAGGATAGCGTTGTCACGAACTACACGCCAAACGTAATGAACGAATACAACTTCGTTGGCCCAGATTCCCACCTCCACGATGAGAACGGCAATCTCAAGGATGACAGCGCGTTCATTTACACGCACGATGCGTTCAACCGGCTTATCGAAGTTAAGCGGAAATCAGACAACCTTACGGTTTCCAAATTTACTTACGATGCCTTCAACCGCCGTGTCACAAAGACCGTCACCAATTCCGGCTCCCTCAACGGCAAGACGCGTTATCTCCTGGACGGCATTCATGAGATTCAGGAACGAGACGAGATCAGCGGTTTTCTCTCTGCCGAGTACGTCTATGGCGGAGGCGTGGATGAAATGCTCACGATGGAGCGCGGCGGACAGACCTATTATTACCACAGCGATTCTCTCGGATCCGTTGAAGCGCTGACGAATAACGTTGGCGGTGTTGCCGAGCGCACCACCTACGACGCTTACGGAAAGCCGGAGTTTACCGATGCCGCGTTCAATCCCAGCGGCAACGCATTTTCATCGGTTGAGAATCCATTCCTCTTCACCGGCCGCCGTCTTGATCCCGAAACCGGCCTTTATTACTACCGCAACCGCTATTACCAACCCAAGACCGGCCGCTTCATCGAGCGCGACCCCATGGGCTACGCCGCCGGCTCCCTCAGCCTCTACGAATACGTTGGCTCCAACTCCGTCAACTTCACCGATCCCATGGGCTGGAGTCCGCAAGGGAGTGGGGCGGGGACACAATCTCCCCTTGGTCAGGCTGTGATATCAGCGGCGCGCGCGACTTGGATAGTGGCGTCTACGACTTGGGGAGTGGTGACCTCAGAGGACTTCCAGACAGGGGGGCCGCTCCGTCGGGGCGCGAAGGAACTACTAGACTACACTCGCGACATACCAGTGATTGGAACCTCAGTATTCCTTGTCAGAGGACTTCTTGAGCCAGTAATAGCAGCTAATGAGGCGCTCTATATGGCGTATTGGTCCGCTACTAGGGGAAGGTGGGTGCATCCAGGCGAACTTCCCCTTGTAAGCCTGTCTTATGAATCTTCCGAAGCTAAACTGGCAGCTGGCGTACCGAAAGGAGAGGTCGTTCTGATGACAGGTTTTGGAATGGTGCCTGGGTTCGGGGCCGCCTCTATGCTGAGGGAGGGAGGGAAGGAGGGCGACCCTTTGAAGATGGTCTTAGGAATAGGGGGTATCGCGCTTGAGTTTATGCCCTTAAAAAGCGGCTCAAAAGGCGGAGCGATAACAAGTTTCTTCAATGAAGCATTGCAGGGTGCCAAGGGAGCAGGCAACTGGTTGAAGGCGGGAGCCAGAACTGCCTCCGTCGAGGCCTCTGCCTTTGGCCGTGGCGTCAGAGGATTCATCGACATGGTCAGAGGATGGGAGAAAGGCGGTACGATGGTTTGGGGAAGCGGAAACCAACTACGTGGATATGCTCTTGGGGCTTATGAGTTCAGGCTTCAGTGGCCCTCAATCGTAAAGATTTGGCCAAGAGGGGAGGCACTCATTGATCGATTTTTATTTGACACCGCTCGACGAACAAGAGCCACAAAGGATATTACTGGAGGAATAAGGTTGAACGTGAAACCAGATCGTTATGGTTATTACCCAAAGGGAGTCGGCACGTTCTACCATTCAGAGTTGTACTGGGAGTGGAAAACTCCTATTAAACCAAAGTAGTACGTAGACCAATATACAAGACCGGTACCCCTTCCAAAAGTGCCAGGTTCAAAAACTACCGAAGGGACAGATGTAAGGGCGGGGCAATCCCGCCCGTACTGTTTTAAGGCAAGATTGGGTCGCCTGCGAATTTCGGGAGGGTTTTTCAAGTCTTGATGGCAGAGGGCCTCGCTGAGTTTCGAAACTTCCGTGTGCTTGCTTGACCCCAAGATGCTCGGGTGCTAAGCTACGAATACGAATGGGAACGAGCGAGAAAGAATCATGAGAAAAAAAAGTAGAAATATCACATTTCTAATGCAACGCTTAAGCAAAAATCCCCGCTATCGGGGTAAGCATCTCATTGTTATTAATGGCAAAGTCTTTGTAGCGCGTTCGGCGGCCCAAGCCAAGCGATTGTTTGATCGCTTGACTCATGCGTATCCTACTTCGACACCCACCCTTCTCTACATGCCGAAGGCGGATGCGCTTGTTTTATGGTTCGACGATTAACATTTCCGTACGAAAAGGAACCATCTCCTCTTTTTGGCTCAGTCTATCGTCCTTTTGTAGTTGTCGAGCTTTGGTCAAAAAAAATTGGCAGGTGGGTGCAGGTAGGAATGCTTGTGGACAGCGGCGCTGATTACACGCTCCTTCCGAAAGTCTATACTGAGTATTTGGGTGTGGAAACGAAACGCGACGCCCGACTATTTAGCACGATGGGAATCGGAGGACGCGAGCAGGTCCTTGTCGTACATCGGTGGCTTGTGAAAATTGGTTCCTGGAAACGGTGGATCCCGCTCGGTTTTCTCTTTCGTGACGATATCCCGCCTTTATTAGGGCGTCAGTCGTGTCTAGACAAATTTAAAGTGACACTGCATCGCCGGCGTACAACATTTTCTGTTTAATGTAAACCAAAACGGTTCTCCCGAAAAAAGTGCGGGACTGCTACGCTGTCAAGGGGACAGTTCTGCTGTATAAAAATTGAGATCCTGATTTGCCCTCTCATTTGCAGACTTCGCGGAACTTGCGTTGATAGTTACATGGGTGTATACTTTGAATGAACTTTAAAGTATACATTCCGGGAGGGCTGCTATGCTGCATTGGAACATAACGTTTCCTGAGGACCTGGCGCGTGAACTGGATCGTGAAGCAAAGCGGGAAGATACGAAGAGAAGTACCCTGATCCAGAGCGCGGTGAGGGTTTATCTAAAGCTTAAGCGCCGCAGAGAAATAGTCGAGCTGCTCAGAGAGGGATATCAGGAAATGACCGGCGAATCACAGCGCATGGTCAAGGATTTTGAGAAACTCGATAACGATTCTCTCAGGTATGTTGATTAAACGCGGCGATCTTTTCTGGGTCAACCTAAACCCGATTAAAGGTTCGGAGCAAGCAGGCCGAAGACCGGTCCTGGTGATTCAGAATGATATCGGAAACGAGTTTTCACCTACGACCATTATTGCGCCTCTCACAACCAAAAAGTTTTCAAAGGAATATCCCACCAATGTAAAGATTCCAAAAGGCGAGTCCGGATTGAAGTTAGAATCAACAGTGCTTTTGTCTCAGATTCGAACCATTGATAAAACACGCCTTGAAGAGAGAATGGGCCAACTCCGGGATCGCTTCGTAGAGCAAGTGGACCGTGCGATTAAATTCAGCTTAGGGCTTGCTTAAATAAAAAAGGTACCATCTCCAACCTTACTCCCGTTAGTTCACGGCTCAAGTTAAACCGATACCCCTTCCAAAAGTGCCGGGTTCAAGTCCCGTCGACTCCGCCAGTCTTTCCGCCATTATCGGCTTGCAGGAGATAAATTCTGCAAGCCACTTACTGCGCGGACTGCGCAGTACCGCTGGTCAAAGCGCCGGGCAGACCGCCCGGCACCGCTGGACCAAGCGGCCAACCGCCGCTCGAACAAGCGGCGCCCGACCGGCGCTTAGCCAAGCGGTATTTTTCAACGGTTTAAACGCTGTTCGTGGTCCTTGACTTTCTCTGCCTCGAGAGGTACCCTTTAAGTAAGAAAGTAAGGAAGTAATACCAAGGAGTCTAAACCCATGACGATTATTGATACGACCAAGATGACATCTAAGGGGCAAGTGACCATTCCCAACCGCGTAAGAAAGCTGCTCCATTTGCGGGAAGGTTCGTCGGTTGCATTCACAGTGACAAAGCATGGTATTATTCTCGTACCCTGTGAAGTCACCGCCCAATCACCCTATAGTCCCAGAGAATGGCAGAAGATTGAAAAACTGGCATCCGAGGAAGGAAAAACTTTCTCAAGCCCGGATGCGGCCAAGAAACATCTTGCCGGGCTATGAGATTTGAGTTCAAGCCTTCTTTTGAACGATCCATTAAGTCACTTCCTCCATCTGAGAGAACCGACATTAAAGACGCAGCATTGAAATTGATTGACGTACTTTCCAAAGACAGGCAGACCCATCAAGGTTTGGGATTAAAGCGCCTCACGAGGGATTTTTGGGAAGCGCGTAAGGGTATTCAGGTAAGGATTCTTTTCAGGTGGACGGGTGATTTGGTTGAGTTTGTCCTTGCCGGAAACCACAACGATGTCAAACGATTCCTCAAAAATATCTGAGTCGTCCTTAATTATATACAAATGGTACGTGGTGCGCGTGGTGCGATTGACTTGTAAGACCCCTCACGGTAGAATCATTCGCATTTAATGCTAAATATACATTTCATATTTATTAATTTTTCGTCATCCCCGAATGTTTTTATCGGGGATCTAGATTCCCGCTTCCGCGGGAATGACGAAGTTGGGTGTTAGATGTCAAAAGTACCCGGCCTCATACAGGAGCGTCTTGGAAAAATTGCGGAATTAAGGCGAAAAGGATTCTCGCCTTACGGAAGTCGCTTTAAAGATCGTACGCCTGCCCAGGTTCTGCACGATTCGTTCACCCCCGATCGAGAGGTTAAAATTGCCGGCCGCCTTATCGCCAAAAGGGGGCATGGCAAGGCTATGTTTGCCGATCTCAGGGACGAAAGCGCGAAGATTCAGCTCTATATCAAAACCGATATTGTAGGTGAGGAACTTTTCGGTCTCTTTGCTCATATTGATATCGGTGATTTTCTCGGATTGGAAGGCAGACTCTTTAAATCAAAGATGGGCGAAATCACCGTAGAAGTGCATACGTTTCAAATTCTGACGAAATCGCTGCGGCCGCTTCCTGAAAAATGGCATGGTCTGAAAGACGTGGAAGTGAGATACCGCCAGCGGTATTTGGATTTAATTGCCAACGATGAGGTCAGAAAAGTTTTTCGCGTTCGCTCGAAAATTATCTCGGAGATTCGAAAGATCTTGATCGAAAAGGGATTCTTGGAAGTCGAAACGCCGATGATGCAGGCGATTCCCGGCGGCGCGCGGGCCGAACCTTTTAAAACGCATCATAACGCGCTCGACATGGATCTTTATTTGCGCGTTGCGCCGGAGCTTTACCTGAAAAGGCTTTTGATCGGCGGTTTTGAAAAAGTTTTTGAGTTAAACCGGAATTTTAGAAACGAAGGCATATCCGTGCGCCACAATCCGGAATTTACGATGATTGAAATTTACGAAGCCTACGCGGATTACACGGACATGATGGAGCTGACGGAGGAATTGTTTACTTTGGTAGCCGAGAAAATTCACCATTCGCTTAAGCTGCCTTACGGTGAGCGCACATTGGATTTAACTAGACCTTGGAAGCGCATTCGATTCTACGAAGAATTGAACAAGCGAAGCGGCTTAGACTGGCAGGCGGGTGATATTCGAAAATTGGCGAAACAAGCCAAGCTCGAAATCGATCCGGCGCTTCCGGAAGTGGATATTTTAAACGAAGCGTTCGGACATTTTGTGGAAGGCGAACTTTTCGCGCCCACATTTGTGCTTGATTACCCGGCCGTGACAACCCCGCTTGCGAAGCGGCATGAGCATAACGAAAAGCTTGTGTACCGTTTCGAACTTTTTGCAGCCGGCATGGAACTCGCGAATGCCTTTTCGGAATTAAACGATCCGGTAGAGCAGCGCAGCCGGATGGAAGCGCAGCGTCTTGACGAAAACGGTAAAGTATTGGACGAAGATTTTCTAGCCGCGATGGAATACGGCATGCCGCCGGCGGGTGGGCTTGGCATTGGCATTGATCGTCTCGTGATGATTCTTACCAATCAGCAATCGATCAGGGACGTGATTCTTTTTCCGCACATGCGACCGCAACAAGAATCGCAAGAACCGAGCGAACAATGAAAGTCGAAGCTTTTCTGGCGTTCAGGTATTTGACACGAAAACAGCGTGTCGGATTTATTTCTCTTATCAGCTGGATTGCGGTTGTAGGTATGGCTGTAGGCGTCATGGCTTTGATCGTTGTGCTCGCTGTAATGAGCGGGTTTGATTCGGAATTAAAGCAAAAGATCGTGGGCATGCAGCCCCATGTGATGGTGCAAGAAATCGGCGGCGTGCGCAGCGCGGAGGAAACAATCCGGGAAATTCAGGCATTGGGACTGCCCAACGTAATTTCGATTTCGCCGTTTGTGGAAGGTCAATGCATTGTCCGCTCACCGACGAATGCGGTTGGCTCGGTTGTTAAAGGTGTGGATGAAAAGCGCGAGAAGATGGATCAGATTGAAAAATATATGATTGCCGGTGAATTAAATTTGAGCGAACCGTATGTAATTGGCGAAGAAAGTTATCCGCGAGTTTTAATCGGCAATGGCTTAGCCTGGATGATTCAAGCGCATGTCGGCGACGTAATCGACATCATTTCGCCCCACGTTGAACGCAGAGGGCTGTTGCCGCCCAAAGCTACAACAATGTCTTTTGTCGTTTCGGGAATTTATGCTTTTGGAATGAATGATTTTGACACCGCACTTGTCATTATGAATGTGAAAAATGCGCAGTCGCTCTTTCATTTGGAGTCGGATAAGGTGACGGCCATTGCGATCCGATTGTCCGATGTAGATCAGTCCGAGGCTGTTGCCATGGAGCTCGAACAAGTGCTTCGGCAGGGACGGGGGATTACTACCTGGATGGATCAGAACAGGAATTTTTTCGCGGCCTTAAAGGTCGAAAAGACCGTGATGACCATTATTCTTTCGCTGATTATTTTAGTGGCTGCTTTTAATATTGTTTCGTCGCTCATTATGGCGGTCATGGAAAAAACAAAAGATATCGGAATTCTGCAGGCGCTTGGCATGTCGTCCGGACGGATTCGGAGCATTTTTCTCCTGGAAGGATTATTCATCGGCGCGGCAGGAACGGCGGCCGGAGCAGCGCTCGGGCTTTTTGTGTCTATGAATTTAAATCCGATTGCGGATTTGTTAAAAAAAACTACCGGCATCGAAGTTTTCCCGAAAGATATTTATTATTTTGACAAAATTCCAGCCGAGATTCAGTCGGGCGATATTTTTGTAATTCTTTCATGCGCGTTTATTCTGGCGCTTTTGGCAGCTTGGTATCCTGCGTATCGGGCATCACGCTTGCTCCCTGTAGAAGCGCTCCGGTATGAGTGAAATTCTTTTAAGGGCACAGGGACTCGCCAAGCGCTATCGAGCTGCCGGGGGGACGCTTACGGTCCTTGAAAATTTAAATGTAGAAATTCGCCGCGGGGCGATTTGTTTTATCATAGGGCGTTCGGGTTCCGGGAAAACGACACTTCTCCATCTTCTCGGAGGGCTGGATAAGCCCGATAGCGGAGTGGTGGAGTGCCGCGGGGAAAATATTCATGCGCTTCCTGAGCGAAAGCGTGCGGAATTTCGAAGCAGGCATTTGGGATTTGTTTTCCAATTTTATCATTTACTTCCGGAATTGACGCTCCTGGAAAACGTGATTTTGCCGGTGCACATTGCCGGTGGAAATTTGAGCGAAGCACGAAAACGGGCCGAAAAGCTTTTAGGAGAATTGGATTTGCGCGGCCGGGACCGGCATTTTCCTTCCCAGCTTTCCGGGGGAGAGCAGCAGCGCGTAGCTGTCGCGCGCGCGCTTATCAATCAACCAGATTTGGTGCTTTGCGATGAGCCGACGGGAAATTTAGATAAAGAAAATGCGGAAAAAATGACGGAGCTAATTAAAAAACTAAACCGAGAATATCAGCAAACGTTTTGTATTGTTACTCATGAAGAATCGTTGGTCAGGGGTCAGCCTAACGTTTTTCGATTGGAAGCAGGGCGGTTGCAAGCGGTTGAGATAGCAAGGAGTGCCTATTAAATGGAAAGAAAAGTTTACGTAAACGGCAAGTTATTTCCGGAATCAGAAGCTAAAATTTCCGTGTTTGACCACGGATTTCTTTACGGCGATGGTGTCTTTGAAGGCATACGCGCTTACAACGGTTTGATTTTTAGACTGACCGAACACTTAAACCGATTGTACGAATCCGCGCATACGATTCTCTTGAAAATTCCGATGACGCGTAAGCAATTGGAGCAGTCCATCGTTAAAACGCTCCAGGCAAACCGCCAGAAGGATGCTTACATTCGTCTTGTTGTTTCGCGCGGCGTGGGCGACTTGGGTCTTGATCCAAACAAATGCAAAGTGGCGACGGTGGTGATTATTACGAATAGCATCACCCTTTATCCGGAAAAATTGTACGTGGATGGACTCAAGATTATTACTGTGCCTACCGTTCGTAATATTCCCGAAGCGCTTAATCCACAGCTTAAGACACTCAATTATTTGAATAATATCCTGGCTAAAATCGAAGCCAAGAACAGCGGCTTTGCCGAAGCGCTCATGCTGAATCATCAGGGTTACGTTGCGGAATGCACCGGCGATAATATTTTTATGGTTAAGAAAGGTACGGTAATTACACCTCCGGTGTATGTCGGTGCTTTGCCCGGCATCACTCGAGGCGCGATCATAGATATTATTCAAGAGCCTGATTTAGTTGAAACCGCTAGCCTCCCCAAAAAGTTTGAGGAGAGGCTGCTTACCAGGCACGACCTTTATAACGCCGGCGAAGTTTTTTTAACGGGAACGGCGGCCGAGGTTATTCCCGTTGTGGAAATAGACGGAAGAACCATCGGAGAAGGCAAGCCGGGCCCTGTTACTCGTCAGCTGATCAAGGGGTTTCATGAGCTTACCCGAAAAGACGGTGTCAGGTATGCAATGTAATTTATGCGGCAAAGCGGAAGCGAGCATTCACTTGACGGAGATTGTGAACGATAAAGCCATCGAGCTACATCTCTGCGAAGCGTGCGCCCAGGAAAAAGGAACGGAATTAAATCCGCAATTTTCCTTTGGGGATCTGCTTGCCGGCCTTGCTGATTTTACTCCGATTATGATGAACGAGACGACGCGTCTTGAGAAATGCAGTACATGCGGTCAGTCGGTTGCGGAATTAAGCAAGTCCGGCCGTTTGGGTTGCCCGGATTGTTACAAGAATTTACAAAAGTCGCTCGTTCCGATTATTAAACGGGTCCAGCGTTCCGCGCAACACGTGGGGAAAAAACCCCAGAAGATATCGGCAAAGTTGAAACGCCAGGTTACGGTTCGTGAACTGGAAGAAAAATTGAAAAAATTTATCGAACAGGAAGATTACGAAAAAGCAGCTCAAATTCGTGATGAAATTCGTAAGCTTGTTACCGAAAAATCAAGCGGAAGCACGAAGGAAGAGAAAGAAAGCGGATTGAAGGATAAGGAAAAGAAATAATCATGGGAATTGGGCTTTTAGATAATTTAATTAATGCGCCGGGTGAATGGCTGAAAGGTGAAGGCCCGGAAAGCGATATCGTCATCAGCTCGCGGATTCGACTCGCGCGAAATTTTACCGGATTTTTCTTTTCCAATATTCTCGAAGGGGCTCCGCGAATTCAGCTCATTAATATGGTTCGCCAATCCGCCGAGAAGACGCCGCTTTTAAAGACAAGCGAGTTCTTTCAAAACGATAAGCTCACCGCTATCGACAATGAATTTTTGGTAGAGCGCCATCTCATTAGCCGCGAGCATGCCCGCGAGAAACGCGAGCGAGCGATTTGCTTTACCACCAACGAAATGATTAGTTTAATGATTTTGGAAGAAGATCACTTGCGCATTCAGATCATTCAATCCGGATTTAAGCTTAAAGAAGTTTGGGAAATAATGGATAAGCTGGATAGTGAGCTTGAAAAAAATTTGCCTTATGCATTTCATCCCGAATTCGGCTACCTCACGGCCTGTCCTACCAATGTCGGAACGGGCATCCGTGTTTCAAGCATGCTTCATCTTCCGGCGTTGGTGATGACGAAGCAGTTAAACAAAGTGCTTCAGGCGCTTCAAAAAATGAATTTAGCGGCGCGCGGGATGTACGGCGAAGGTACGCAAGCGACGGGAAATTTTTATCAAATTTCCAATCAGATCACATTAGGCCAAGACGAGCCTGATATAATTGACGGTCTTGATAAAGTGATTAAACAAATAATAGGGCATGAGCGGGATGCCCGGCACGCGCTGTTTCAAAGCCGCAAAGTGAGATTGCAGGACCAAATCGGGCGTGCATTGGGAGTACTTAAAAATTCCTATATTATTTCAAGCACAGAGACCATGACGCTTTTATCTATGACACGCTTAGGTTTAGATCTGATGCTTATTCGGGGAATGAATACAAAAATGCTGAACGAACTTTTTTTGCTCAGCCAGCCTTCGCATCTCCAGCGGCTCGCCAAAAAAAGTTTATCGGCCAAAGACCGGGATATTCGCCGCGCTCAATTGGTTCGCGAGCGGCTAAAATCGGTCGAATTGGTTTAGGTAGGCTATAATTTAAACGTGTATAAAGTCTGGAACATTATTTCGCAATGACGTTCATTGATGAATGTTCAGTTAAATTATTAAATTGATGTCATAGGGGGTTGCCATGTTTGATCGTTTTACAGAACGCGCACGAAAAGTCATTATCCTAGCCAAAGAAGAAGCTAAGCGTTTTAATCACGATTACATCGGGACCGAACATATTTTGCTCGGACTAATTAAGGAGGGCGAAAGCGTTGCGGCTGCTGTGTTGCAAAATCTCGGCCTTTCTCTCGATACCATTCGTCTCGAAGTAGAAAAGCTTGTGCAATTTGGCCCAAGCACCATTGTCTCGGGCGACGTCCCGTTCACGCCCAAAGCAAAAAAAGTTATCGAGCTTGCGATGGATGAAGCTCGCCGGCTTGGTCATAATTATATCGGGACAGAACATTTGCTGCTCGGCCTCATTAAAGAAGGCGAAGGTGTAGCGTCCCATGTATTAATGAATGTCGGCCTGGATTTGAATAAAGTACGCGCCGAAGTCATTAAGCTTTTGGGTTCTTCTGCAGTACAAGGTGTGGTCGGCGTTACCCCTGCCGCTATCGGTAAAGGCGGTAAGACAAAAACCCCTGCGTTGGATTCGTTTGGCCGGGACCTCACTGTGCTTGCTCAAGAAGGAAAACTTGATCCGGTCGTTGGCCGTGAAAACGAAATCGAGCGCGTTACGCAGATTCTCTCAAGACGGACAAAAAATAATCCGGTTCTTTTGGGCGAGGCCGGTGTGGGAAAAACTGCGATTGTCGAAGGTCTGGCGCAACGCATTATTTCCGGAAACGTTCCGGATATTTTGTCGGATAAAAGAGTGGTGGTGCTTGATCTTGCGTTGATGGTCGCGGGGACGAAATACCGAGGTCAATTTGAGGAACGTATCAAAGCCGTGATGGATGAAATCCGCCGTTCGGAAAACGTCATTATTTTTATCGATGAATTACACACGTTGGTCGGAGCCGGCGGTGCCGAAGGCGCTATTGATGCCGCCAATATTTTGAAGCCCGCGCTTTCAAGAGGCGAAATTCAATGCATTGGAGCAACTACGCTGGATGAATATAGAAAATACATCGAAAAAGATTCGGCGCTGGCCAGGCGTTTTCAAACCATCATGGTTGACCCGCCGTCGGTGACGCAGTCCATTGAAATTTTAAAAGGTCTTCGCGATAAATACGAAGCGCATCACCGCGTAAAAATTTCCGACGAAGCGCTTGAAGCAGCAGCCAAGTTGTCCGATCGCTACATTACGGGTCGTTTCTTGCCGGACAAGGCCATTGATTTAATTGACGAGGCCGGTTCGCGCGCCCGCCTTTCTGTGACGACGCTTCCTAAAGATTTAAAAAAGTTGGAAGCCGAAATTGAAGAATACCGTATGGAAAAGGAAGCGGCCATCAAAGCGCAGGATTTCGAGAAGGCTGCCAAATTGCGTGATCACGAAAGGCAGGCTAAAGAAGAATTAAATAAACTCAAAAGAGTTTGGAAAGAATCCAAATCCGAAGTTGAGGTAACCGTTACTGCCGAAGATATTGCGCATATCGTTTCGCGTTGGACGGGTGTACAGCTTCAGCGTTTAGAAGAAAAAGAAATGGTCAGGCTTCTTCGAATGGAAGATGAATTACATAGACGCGTCATCGGACAGGAAGTTGCAATTAAAACGATTTCCAACGCGGTTCGCCGCTCGCGCTCCGGTATTCGAAATCCGAAGCGGCCGATCGGTTGCTTCATGTTCCTGGGTCCCACCGGTGTTGGAAAAACTCTTTTGGCGAGAGTTCTGGCCGAATTTATGTTTGGCGCTCAAGAAGCCATTGTCCAAATTGACATGAGTGAATACAGCGAGAAATTCAACGTTTCCCGCTTGGTCGGAGCACCTCCCGGGTATGTTGGTTACGAGGAAGGCGGCCAGCTCACGGAAAAAGTTCGCCGGCGGCCGTATTGCATCGTACTTTTGGATGAACTTGAAAAAGCGCATCCGGATGTTTTTAATATTTTGCTTCAGATTATGGAGGACGGGCATCTTACGGATTCATTTGGAAGGCACGTAGATTTCCGAAATACGATATTGATCATGACCTCTAACCTCGGAACGGATTTGATCCGTAAGCAAGGAAGCATCGGGTTTTCTTCCGCAAGCCCCGATGAAACACACGAAGCGCTTAAAATGAAGCTTCTCGATGAAGCGAAGCGCTCTTTCCGTCCGGAGTTTATTAACCGCTTGGATGATACCGTGGTATTCCATCAGCTGAGACGGGAAGACCTGGAGCAAATTATCCAGCTTGAGCTGAAAGATGTGATGAGAAGGCTCGAGGATAAGAAAATCACGATGGAACTGACGCCGGAGGCTGTAAAATTCCTCATTGATAAAGGCTATGATCCTGTGTTCGGCGCCAGGCCGCTTCGTAGGACCATTCAACAGTACATCGAAAACGTTCTCTCCGAAGAAATTTTATCTGGAAAGGTCAAGGAAGGCGACCTGATTAAAGGCGAACTTTTCGGTGAAGAGATTAAGTTCCAAAAGCAACAGCGTGTATCGGTATAAATATTGTCACGGTTTACGTCAGGGAGACCGTCTTGATTTTAACTTTTTCAGCTAGACGCCGTTTGGTGCGAGTACGCAGCGTCATTACAAGCTTGGGCGCCGGCATGTTTGATTTCATTTTGGACTCCGGCGGGCTCATGCTCATGCTCTACGAAGCCTTTCGGACCCTAAGTTCAAAACCTCTCCGTGTGCGCCTTCTTATTACGCAGATGTATAAAATGGGCGTTCAATCTCTTCCGCTTGTAGCGCTCACCGCTATGTTCACAGGGATGGTTCTTGCGCTTCAATCATCCTACCAACTCAAGATGTTTTCCGCCGTAAAATTTACCGCTGACCTTGTTTCGCTCTCGGTTGTCCGCGAACTCGGACCCGTTCTCACCGCTATAGTTGTAGCGGGTCGAGTAGGGGCCGGTATCACGGCGGAGTTGGGTACGATGAAAGTAACCGAGCAACTTGATGCGCTTAAAGCTTTGGCTACCGACCCGATACACTACTTGGTCGTTCCACGGGTCGTCGCCGGATTTTTCATGCTTTTTGTGCTCACCATTTTTGCCGACATCATCGGTATCATCGGCGGTTATCTGGTATGCATTTTCAAATTAGGGATTTCAGATCATGTGTACTGGAGCCGGACTTTTTTCGCGCTGACCATGCGCGATCTTATGAGCGGTCTTCTTAAGGCTTTTATTTTTGGAATTATCATTTCTTCCGTGGGTTGTTATTTTGGCTTTCATGCCAAAGGCGGTGCTGAAGGCGTTGGTATGGCCACCCGAACTTCGGTTGTTGTGTCGCTTGTATCTATCATCGCGTTTGACTGTTTTTTCACGGCGCTCTTTTATTTTGTGTTGTAAACGTGATTGAAATTACCGATTTATTCAAATCATTTGATGATAAGCCGGTTTTGCAGGGTTTGAATCTTAGCATTCCGCGCGGAGAGACCCTGGTTATCATCGGGCGCTCCGGATGCGGTAAAAGTGTTCTTTTAAAATTAATCTTGGGATTGATCACGCCGGATTCCGGGCAGGTAAAAGTAGACGGCAAAGACATTTCGCTTTTGCCAGAAGAAGAAATGACCCAGCTTCGTACGCGCATAGGAATGCTTTTTCAGGGCGGTGCGCTTTTTGATTCCATGAGCGTAGGGGATAATGTGGGATTTTCACTTATAGAGCATTCGGACATGGCGCCTCCGAAGATTCGCCAAATCGTTCGAGAAAAGCTTCGCATGGTAGGTCTTGCGGGTATCGAATATTTGGATCCTTCGCAGCTAAGCGGCGGGATGAAAAAGCGTGTGGCCCTGGCGAGGGCTATTTGCCAAAATCCCGAGATTATGTTTTATGACGAGCCTACGACCGGACTTGATCCGATTATGGCCGAGGCCATTAATGAACTTATCGTTCATCTTAACAATACGCTTAAAGTCACTTCGATCGTTGTTACGCACGATATGCATAGTGCTTATAAAGTAGGAAACCGGATTGCGATGCTTTTTGAGGGAAAAATCATCGGTGTAGGAACGCCGGATGAAATACGAAATTCCAAGAATCCCATTATTCAACAATTTATTCACGGCTCGCCTCGTGGGCCCATTACCGAGCGAGCCGAACGCAGATTCTTGATCGATAAGGAAGCGAGCGAAAAATGAAAAGCGATAACGTCATGTCGAAACCCCGTTATCAGTTTATTGTCGGTCTGGTGGTGATTCTTTCTTTTATCATTCTCACCATCTTTGTACTTATGGTGAGCGGTATATCGACCGCGCTCCGTCCCGGTTACAATATGTATGTTTATTTCGACTATATTCGCGGTGTGGGGACGGGATCGAGCGTTAAATACGCCGGAGTTAACGCCGGTGAAATCCTGAATTTGGATGTGGTCTATGATAAGGAACAAGGTAAGCCCCAGGTCCGTGTAAAGATTTTTCTGGATGATTGGGTGGTGGTAAGAGAAGGCTCCGATATTTATGTGCGGGGAAGTACGCCGCTTAGCGAACCGCACCTTGAAATCGTTGATAAAGGCGAGCCGGATGGAAAAGTTTTAGGTCACGACAGCAGCATTAACGGTGTTAGTCCAACCCCCATTGAAGATCTTGTCGCTCACGGTGAAGTTATTGCCCAGCAACTTCGCGAGACCGTTACCAAAGTTAACGCTCTTATGAGTAACGATGAAGTGGGTACGGAACTTCGTTCTTTGCTAAACAACCTATCTGAGTTGTCAGGCACAATGAATACAATTTTATCTTCCAATCAGAACAGAATCGGTGAATCCATAGAACATTTTGAAAAAGCTACCGCTGACCTGCAAAAGCTTCTTGAACAAGCGAAGTCTCAGAATAGTTCGGTTGGCCGGCTGCTGAGCGATGATGAATTGTACGAGGAGCTTCTGGCTTTTGTTAAAGAAATCAAAGCCAAACCTTGGCGTTTAATGAAGCGCGACAATGAGCGCAGACGGTTCTTATTTTTTTAAATAATGTCATTCCCGCGCAAGCGGGAATCCAGGACTAGACCCCCGCTTTCGCGGGGGTGACAGAATTTTTCATACGTAAGGAGGCATTACCGTGTTTATGGTCATTTTTCTACGTGTTATAGTGCTTATCGCGTTTTCCACAATTGGTTTTTTCTACGAATCTGTTTTTGCCGAACCTCTTCCTGCCATGATTAGCGGTCCTATCGAACGAACCTTCGTAGGATTTTGTTTTGGTTTGGCGGTTATTTTGATCGACGTCTATTTTAAGCGTGTTTCCGTCCGAGCCATATTAGCGGTGTTTTTAGGCGGGCTCCTCGGTCTTTCAGCAAGCCGTCTTTTGATGAGCGTGCTTGCCTATTTGCCTTTCCCGGAAGCGGTATTTCGTAATGTCGGCGTGGTGTCGGCGCTTTGGTTTAGCTATTTGGGAGCCGTCATTATAGTTCGCGGGCAGAGTGAATTTACGACCATGATTCCCTTTGTCAAACTTCATACCAAGGACACTTCTGACGCCGGTACTATTTTGGATACAAGCGTTATTATCGATGGCCGTGTGGCCGATATCTGCGAAAGCGGATTTTTGTCGGGGAAGATCATTATTCCGCGTTTTGTTCTTAAAGAATTGCAGCTGATCGCCGATTCGGCGGATTCTTTGAAGCGGAACCGCGGCCGGCGCGGTTTGGATGTTTTAAACCGTATCAAAAATAATGCAAAAATTTCGGTCGTGATTCACGAAGCGGAATATCCGGGAGCTCAGGGTGTAGATGCGCAGCTCGTGAGGCTTGCGAAAGATTTAAATGGCAGGGTTTTTACAAACGATTATAACCTGAATAAAGTGGCCGAGCTGCAGGGCGTTTCTATTTTAAATATCAACGAATTGGCCAATGCGCTGAAGCCGATTGTTATGCCGGGCGAAATCTTGCGTGTTAAAGTAATTAAGGAAGGTAAGGAATACGAACAAGGCGTTGCTTACCTGGACGACGGAACGATGATCGTTGTCGATAACGGAAGGTCTAAGATCGGCCAAAATACCGACGTGACGGTTACAAGCGTTCTTCAAACTCCCGCCGGACGCATGATATTTGCCCGTTACGGAGAAGACGGTTTTCGCCCCGCCGTATGAAAATAAGTGCCATTGTTTTAGCCGCCGGAGCCGGTCGGCGTTTCCTGAGAACGGCTAAGACGGGCTTCCCATTAAATAAAGTCTTCTATCCGCTCAAATCCCGGCCTATGTTTACGTATTCTTTGGGCACCCTTAGCCAATCGAGAGAAATCCGAGAAATCGTTTTAGCGGCTCCATCGGATTTGGTAGGAACGCTACGAAAGAAATATGTGAGAAAAGGTTTTGCCCGGAAAATTTCAAGCGTGGTAGCCGGAGGAAAGGAACGGTCCGATTCTTGTTTAAAAGCATTTCAAAGGACGCGCCGTGATGCTACGCACATTCTTATTCACGATGCCGCCAGGCCGCTTCTTTCCGTAGTAGCGTTAAGGAAATTGATTCGCTTTGCCCGCAAAAGTGACGGTGCTATCTTGGGAAAACCGGTTGCGCCGACCATAAAACAAGCCAACCAAAACAATCAAATTGAAGCAACAATTCCTCGTGAAAAAATGTGGGAGGCCGAAACGCCCCAGATTTTTAAGCGATCCATTTTGGATAAAGCGTTTCGGTTTTATAAAACAAATCCAGCCCCCGTCTCCGATGATGCGGGACTTTGCGAACGAATCGGCGCAAAAATAGTGCTCGTCGAAAATGTTACGCCCAATATCAAGATCACTACGTTTTCCGATTTTTGTTTGGCTGAAAAATTGCTTTCAAACGGTACGGCCGGTACTGCGAAACATGGAATCGCACAGAAATGGGGAATGGGTTACGACGTACATCGCATTGTTCCGAAAAGGAAATTTATGCTCGGCGGCATAAAAATTTCCGATCAATTTGGCGCCCTCGGTCATTCGGACGGGGATGCGCTTCTTCATGCTGTTACCGATGCGCTTTTAGGTGCTTCCGGTCTCGGTGATATCGGCGACTGGTTTCCGGATTCGGACAAGCGTTACCGCGGCGCCTCAAGCGCTGATTTTTTACGTAAAGTGGTGAAGCATATAAAAGATACCGGATGGAAACCCGTTCATGTGGATACCACCATTCATCTTGAGCGGCCGAAGCTCGCGCATATTAAAGAAAAAATTCGCTCTCGTCTGGCTCGTCTGCTTTCATTAGACAAGAAGAACGTTAATATCAAAGCTAAAACACACGAAGGACTTGGCGCGATTGGACGCGCTAAAGCGGTTGCTGCAGAGGCGATTGTCACACTTGGAATGAATCATGGTTAGAGTCCGGTTTGCCCCGTCTCCTACAGGTTACATTCACATCGGAAATGCGCGTACGGCACTTTTTAATTATCTCTTTGCTCAAAAAGAAGGCGGAAAATTTCTTCTGCGTATCGAAGATACTGATGCTGCACGCTCGAAGGACGAATATATCTACGCGCTTTACGAAGATTTGTCCTGGCTTGGGATCAAGTGGCAGGAAGGCCCCAATGTAGGCGGCCCTTACGGGCCGTATCGCCAGACCGAGCGCGTGCATATTTACCGGGAATTTTCGGAAAAGCTCATAAAAGGAGGCAAGGCGTATCATTGTTACTGCACCGAAGCAGAACTGGAAGCGCATCGCCAGGAAGCAGAATTAAAAAAACTTCCCCCGCGCTACAACAACCGGTGCCGGACCTTAAGTAACGAAGAGCGTGAAAAGCGCATCCGCCAAGGTGTTAAGCCCGCGCTTCGGTTTCGAATCGACGATCCCGAACTGACGCTTATCGATCTTATCCGCGGTAAAGTAGATTTTAATCTGGACCAAATGGTGGGCGATTTCGTCATTATGAAGCAGGACAATACGCCGACGTTTCATCTGGCCGTTTGTGTGGACGACGGTTTGATGAAAATCACGCACGTTATCCGCGGCGAAGATCATTTATCAAATACGCCCCGCCATATTCTCCTATTTCGAGCGATGGGTTTTGAGCCGCCCAAGTTTGCGCATATGTCTCTTACCGCTTCGCCCACCGGGGGAATGTTAAGTAAAAGAGAGGGCGCCAATTCCATTCGTGAATACCGGGAACTTGGTTATCCCGCGAGCGGTGTTGTTAATTACCTCTCGCTTTTGGGTTGGTCGAGTTCGGATACCCAGGAAATTTTTACGATGGATGAGCTGAAGCAGCGTTTTGATTTGGCGCATATGCGGAAATCCTCGGCCATCTTTGACCGTACCAAACTCGAATGGGTTTGCGGTATGCATTTGCGCAAATTGCCGGATGATGAATTTGCCCAGCAAGCATTTCAATATATAAACAAGCATGCGTTGCTTCCGCCCGGAACTATTGAAAAAAATTCCGAGTGGTATCGCCGCGCCGTTCTTTTATTTAAAGATAATATTCATAATTATGCGGCGCTAAAAGACCGTTTGGCGATGTTTGAAGAACCGCTTAAAATCCAAGATACCGATGCCGTTCAATCGAAAGAAATAGCCGAATTGCTTGATTCGGCCGCCGAAGCGCTTGAACATTTGCCGGGAACGAGTGCCGATTTTTGGCAGGAATGGACGGCCGAGTTTAAGAAAAAAACAAAACTCAAAGGTAAAGATTTATTTATTCCGCTGCGTGTGGCGCTTTCCGGAAGAAAAGAAGGCCCGGAGCTCCGGCGTTTGGTAGAGCTTTTGGGGCGAAAACGTTCCCTTGAGCGCTTACGCGAGGCTCGTAAAACAATTTCTCAGTAAACATGCCGATCGAATTTTTCAACACACTCACCGGAAAAAAGGAACCCTTTAAGCCTCTTAAAGCAGGTGAGGTGCGAATGTATACCTGCGGACCCACCGTGTACGATTTCGCCCATATCGGTAACTTCCGCGCCTATATATTTGAAGATCTGCTAAGACGAGTGCTTAAACTGAACGGTTTACGGGTTCGCCAAGTTATGAATATAACGGATGTCGATGATAAGACCATCCAAAATTCGCTTTCGAAAGGCATCATACTCAGTCAATTTACCGAGCCTTACGTAAGAGCGTTTTTTGAGGACCTGGAAGCGCTTCGAATCGAGAAGGCCGAGTATTATCCGCGCGCCACCGAATACGTGGACGAGATGATTAAATTAATCAGAGCTTTGCTTGCATCCGGTCATGCTTATAAAAAGGACGGTTCGGTTTATTACAGTATTAAAAAGTTTCCTCAGTATGGACGTCTTTCCAAGAAGATACTTACGGAAAATATATCCGGCGCGCGCGTGGATCAGGATGAATACGCCAAGGATGAACCTTCCGATTTTGCTTTGTGGAAAAAAACGTCGCCGGACGAACCTTACTGGGATGCGCCGTTTGGAAAAGGCAGGCCCGGTTGGCATATTGAATGTTCTGCGATGAGTATGAAGTTGCTCGGCAAATCCTTCGATATTCACACCGGAGGCGAGGACAATATTTTCCCCCATCACGAAAATGAAATAGCGCAGTCCGAAGGCGTTTCGGGAAAAACGTTTGTTCGCTACTGGCTTCATTGCCGCTATCTTTTGGTGAATAATGAAAAGATGTCGAAGTCCAAGGGAAATTTTTACACGGTAAGAGACATTCTTGCGAAAGGTCATGATCCGAGGGCGCTGCGTTATTTGCTCATTTCCCATCATTACCGCCAACCGCTTAATTTCACGCTGGAAAGCCTTCAAGCGGCTGAGAAAACCGTGAAGCGTATAAACGATTTTTACGAGCGCTTTAGCGAAACCAAGGTTTCAACGGCCAAGTCCGATGATCTCGATCGGTTAACCGCAGAGGCTCATGAAAAATTTCGCAATGATTTAAACAATGATTTAAACATCGCCGAAGCGCTTGCCCATTTCTTTACGTGGATGAACGAAGTCAATGTAACGATGGATAAGCAAGACTTGACCGCTAGCGCTAAAAAGTTGGGCGAGAAATTTTTAAACGATTTCTCGAACGTTCTTGATATTTTCGATACGCAGGAAATCGATATTCCCGAGCACGTAAGGGGCTTGGCCGACCAGCGCGAAGAAGCGCGGGAAAAGCGTGATTTCAAGCGTTCCGACGAACTTAGGGATGCCGCTAAAAAAGAAGGTTTCGCCTTTGTTGATACTGCCCAGGGAGTGAAGATAAAGAAGCTGGGAAAATGAAACCCAAAAAATTGAGTCATGGTTTATTTCTGACACTTGAAGGACCGGAAGGCTCGGGGAAAAGCACGCAAATTCCGCATATCGTGAAATGGCTTAAGAGCCACGGATATCACGTCCGTTCGCTCAGAGAGCCGGGCGGCACCGAGTTGGGTGAGAAAGTCAGAGAAGTTCTTCTTACATCCAAGCATGATATAACAACGCATGCCGAGCTTTTTCTTTTTCTGGCCGCCCGCGCGCAGCTTGTGGAAGAAGTGATTTTGCCGGTATTAAAGCGCGGCGAAGTAGTCGTATGTGACCGCTATTTAGATTCCACCGTCGTTTATCAGGGCATTGCGGGCGGACTCGGCCATGATTTTGTCGAACGGCTCTCGGCTTGGGGTGCTCACGGTCTCCGGCCCGATATTTCATTTTTTCTTGATCTTCCCCATGATCAGGGGCTCAAGCGAACCGGCCGGCGTGACCGGATGGAATTAAAGAGCCTTCATTTTCATAAACGAGTTCGCGAAGGCTATCAGAGGCTTGCCAAGAGACATGCAAAAAGAGTTGTCGTAATAGATGCGAGAGAAAACATTCGAACCGTGTGGGCAAACATTGAAAGAGAACTCGAACGATTTTTCAAATAATCAGGCCGGTGCGCTAAACCGAATCGTTTCCATGAAAGAAATGGGAACGCTTGGACAAAGCTTCATATTCGCCGGCGGAGCGGGCTGGGGCAAAAAGGTGCTTAGCCGCTCTTTTGCGTGTTTGCTTTTATGCGAGAAAGGAAAATTTTCTGAAGGCTGCGAATGTTCTTCTTGCCGTCGTATCGAAAATAACCAGCATCCCGACTTTCATTATTTCGGAGAAGACGAATCCAAGCGTTCCTTTGCTATTGCAGAGGTGAGGGATGTATTGGAATGGATGTCGCTTCGTTCGTTTGAAGGGAAGGCTAAAATAGCCGTTTTGGTCGGCGCCGAAAGGCTCACTACGGAAGCCGCCAACGCGCTTCTGAAATTATTGGAAGAACCGCCTCCTTCATCGTATCTTGTGCTTTTGACGGAAAATCCTCGCAGGCTGCTAGAAACTATCCGGTCGCGTTGTTCCATCATAAGGCTTCGGCCCGTTCAAAAAGAAATCATCGCTATCCAGCTGGAGAAACAAGGTATTCAAAAAGAAGAAGCCGTGTATTTGGCGAAAAAATCAAACGGCAGCTTCAGCCGAGCTTTAGAGATGCACGAAGAAGGCGAATGGGATGAGGCGAAGGAGTTTATCGATAAAATGTGCCGCGGACAGGCGGGTTCTTCTATTTCGCTCTGGCAAAAGTCGGAACGCGCAGAAATTGTTAAAAACATCCGTCGAACGGCGGAAATACTACGCGACGCCTTAATTCTTGCTATCGGCGGATTAGAAAAAGAGGTGATGTTTAGAAGTTCTGCCAATGAATTAAAGACACTTTCCGCCGAAGGAGCTCCTAAACTCACAAGAAAGATCGGCTATTTACTTGAGACCGACAGGGCGCTCCGTTCAAACGTAAATCAAAAACTAGCTTTGACACGGCTTGAAGTCATGTGGAACGTATGAAAAACGAAAAGCCTTATTACATCACAACGCCGCTTTATTATGTGAACGATAAACCGCATATTGGCCACGCCTATACCAATGTGCTTTGCGATACCATCGCGCGTTTTCGGCGTTTCCAGGGTAAGGAAGTCTTCTTTTTAACCGGCACAGACGAGCATGGCGAGAAGATTGATAAAACCGCCAAGAAAGAAGGCTTGGATACGAAGGAATTTATTGATCGAATCGTGCCGAGATTTAAAGAATTATGGGAAAAACTGGATATCCAATACGATCACTTTATTCGTACGACCGATTCCTATCACCGCGAAAGCGTCTATCGTTTGATTTCGGAATTAGAAAAAAAGGGAGATATTTATAAGGGCAATTATTCGGGCTGGTATTGCACGCCCTGCGAATCGTTTTGGATTACCTCACAGTTGGTAGATGGAAAATGCCCGGATTGCCGCCGCGACGTATCCTCGATTCAGGAAGAAAATTATTTCTTCAAAATGTCCAAATACCAGACTTGGCTCATCGATTATATTAAAAAAAATCCTGACTTTATCCAGCCGATGCAAAGATGCAAAGAAGTTCTTGGTTTTCTCGAGCAGCCGCTCGAAGATTTATGCATTACACGCCCGCGTTCAAGACTTACCTGGGGCATTCCTTTTCCCAATTCTGTCGATTATGTGATTTACGTTTGGTTTGATGCGCTTACCAATTACATAAGCGCTGTCGGGTACGGAAAGGACGAAAAGAAGTTTAATCAATATTGGCCCGCCGATTTGCATATGGTGGGTAAGGACATCATTCGCCATCATGCCGTCTATTGGACTATTATGCTTCATGCTCTTGGGTTGCCGCAGCCCAAAACCATTTTCGGGCATGGCTGGTGGACTATTTCAGGAGCCAAAGTCTCCAAATCGCGCGGTAATATCGTTGACCCTGCAGAAGTCGTCAAAAATTTTAGCGTAGATACGCTCAGGTATTATTTCCTCCATGAAGTAACGCTCGGCTCGGACGGCGCTTACTCAGAAGATTTGCTCGTGGAGCGTTACAACAAAGATCTCGCCGATGAGCTGGGTAATTTGGTACAGCGTGTTATCAGTATGGTTCACCGCTATGTGAACGGGATATTGCCAGCCGCCGAGCGTCCGGCAAAAAGTTCGGATATTGAAAATGCGGCAAAAGATCTTGGGAAACGGGTTTCCGTTCATATGGATCGTTTTAAATTGCGCGAGGCGCTTGAGGAAATCTGGCTGCTCGTTCGCACTTGCAATCGCTATGTGGACGATACCAAGCCGTGGGTTTTGGCAAAAGATCCGGCGAAACAAAAGGAATTGCATACCTGTTTGGCCACTCTTTTAGAAGGAATTCGAATTATCGGTATTGCGCTTTCTCCTTTTTTACCGGAAACCTCAAAAAATATTTTAGAGCATTTGAATATTTCTACCGCACCGAGCTTAAAAGAATTGGATTCTTGGTGGGCGCTTAAACCTGGCGTCCACATTCAAAAACCGCGCGTACTCTTTCCCAAGACGGAACCGGAGGAAACAACCCATGGGTAAAACCGTAGCTTTAGTCATTGCTGTCCTGCTCGTGCTTGTATTTGGCGCGACACTCTTTGCTATTCAAACACGGCATCAACGGGAAATGACGGGTATCCAGCAGCTTCTCCAAAAACAGGAAGAAGAATTAGGAATCCTCAGGGCAGATAATGCTTATCTAAAATCTCAAACCACCGAGATCGCCGTACTGGAAGAAGATTTGGCAAACAAGCGCACAGAGATCGAAGGATTAAAGCAACGAGGCGAAGAACAGCAGGAAATGATCGGCTCATTCGAGGAGCGTTTGGCAGAACTCTCGCATTTGCAGGAACAAGTCGATCAATTAAAACAAGAAAATGACCTGCTGCGCCTAGAAGCGGAAAGAAAAGCCGTTGAAGGACTGGAATCCGAATCTCTGTCTTCCGGAGAAGAACCGTTGCTTGAAACGGCCGGAGAAGAAGAGCCTCCGCCTTTATCAAAAAAAGGAACGAAAGGTTCGGCGGCCAGGCCAAGCGATGAGAGCCAGAAAGAAGAAGGGCTTGGAGAGGAAAGTTTACCCGAGGAAGAAGGCGAAACAGAAGCTCTTACTTTTCCAAATGAACGTTAATCGAAACGCAGAAAACGCAGAAAATCCGGACTATTTCCATGATATTGGTAGATACGCATGTTCATTTTCACTTTCCTGATTTTGACAAAGACAGGAAAGAAGCTATTGAGCGCGCCCGGCGCGCAGGCGTTAAATTTTTTATCAATGTAGGAACCGATCCCGAAACGTCCAAACTTTCCCTTGAATTAGCCGAGCGTGAGGCTGGATTTTACGCAAGCGCCGGTTTCCATCCCCACGATGCCTCACGATTTAACCCAAGTTTATTACCTGCCTGGGAAGAAATAGCCCGGCATCCGGACATCGTGGCTATCGGTGAAGTGGGTCTGGATTTCTTTAGAAATCTTTCGCCCAAAAATATTCAGGAAGAAGTGTTGCGAATCGCTTGCCGCTTAGCGAAAAACGTGGATAAGCCGCTCATACTTCATGTGCGCGACGCTTTCGAAGAAACGTTTCGCATACTCAAAGAAGAGTTTCCAAAAGGAGGAAGAGGAGTCTTTCATTGCTTTAGCGGTGACCAGAAGGCCATGCGCCAAGCCATTGATATGGGATTCCATATTTCGTTTTCCGGCATTCTAACCTATAAACGTAACGATGAGCTGCGCGAGACGGCTCGTGAAACTCCGGAAGGTCGCATACTTCTCGAAACTGACGCTCCGTTCCTGCCTCCGCAATCCTGCCGTGGCAAGCGGAATGAATCTGAGCTTATGGTTGAAACCGCCAAGTGTTTAGCTGAAATCCGAGGCGTTTTGCTCGAAGATGTAGCACGTCTCACCACCCGTAATGCAGCCCACCTTTTTCATCTGGGAATCGAATCGTGATCAACGTCCGTCCATTCCTTGTCCGCAACGCAAGATATCTTATTTTGCTCGCCATTACCCTTGCGATTTATTTTATGTTTTTTTCAGATATCGGGAAGAAGCCCGATAAGGAATTAAAAGAAGATACGGGGGTAATTTCGGTTCGTGAAGCCGAGCAAAAAATTCAGGCTCGGGCGCAAGATGAAGAATACTGGAATACCTTGCTTGCCGAGAAGCCCTGGCTGGGTTATGCGATATCGATAGGAACCGTTCTTTTTTTCTGCCTCCTTTCATACGGCCTTTTTCTGGATGTTGTCTGGTCTATCTCTTTATTTCGAAAAAGAAATATTATTCCAAAAAAGGCCGGCATTTCCCCTAGCACGCCTTTTTCCTTAGGCGATATATTTCGGGTTTCTGTGCTGATCCTAAGTATTTCCATGGTGATAGGGGTTGCCGTTAATCTTACGGACTATGTCATAGGTGATTTCATCAACGATAATTTTATCATTTTGCTTCACACGGCGCTTACCGATATCATGGTTGTGTTTTGCGTAATGTACATGGCAAAGACCGTGTACGGGACAGATTTAAGAGCGTTGGGTTTATACACTAAAGGGATCTGGGACGATATCCGGTTGGGGTTAGCCACCTACGCAGCGGTGCTGCCTATTTTTTTGCTGTTGCTTGCCGCTTTAATGGCCCTGGCCTATTGGTTACATTATGAGCCGCCACCGCATCCTCTGATAGAGGTATTGGTAGAAGAAGAAAACCATCCTTTGTTCATTGTTTTTTCAACGATTCTAGCCTGTGTAATCGGCCCGATTGTTGAAGAGATTTTTTTCCGGGGTTTTTGCTATCCTATTTTGAAAAAACGCTGGGGAACGTGGATGGCCATGATTGTGTCTTCGGCCGTATTTGCGGTGGTGCATAATTCGGGCTTTGCGTTTGTTCCCGTATTTTCACTCGGTATGGCTTTGGCTTATGTATACGATCGTCGCGGGTCGCTCGTTTCCAGTTGCGCTTTGCACATAACACACAATAGTCTTTTTCTCGCTTATTTTTTTCTCATGAGGAACCTGTTTTTGGCGGACTAATATGTTGATATGGATTGTAGGATTTGCCGTGTTCCTTGTTTCGGTGACGCTGCACGAAGTTGCTCACGGCTTCACGGCGGCCTGCCTGGGTGATGATACGGCGCTACGCAAGGGCAGGATTAATTTAAATCCCCTCAGGCACATTGATATTTTTTGGACCGTTCTTCTTCCGATTTCACTTTTCCTTTCAACCGGCGGCCGGTTTATCATCGGCCAAGCCAAACCGGTTCCCGTGAATTTTGGAAAGCTCCGCCCGTATCGTCTCGGAATGATTAGCGTCGCATTAGCCGGACCTGCGGTAAATATTGTTTTAGCCTTTCTTTTTTCCATTCTTTATCGCCGAACCGCTTGGGCCATGGTGCTCATGTTTGGAGTTTATCTTAATCTGGCCTTAGGAGTTTTTAATTTGCTTCCTATTCCACCGCTTGACGGATCGCGGGTGGTAAACGGATTGCTTCCGGCGAAATGGTCAGCGTTGTATTCACGAATCGAACCCTATGGCTTTATCATCGTTGTCGTTCTGGTGTATTTTGGAGTGCTTAAAAACATTGTCATTCCGGGAATAAACTTTTTTTGCCGTGCGTTCGACGTTCCGTATCTATAGGTCCATTAAATGAAATCACTCGAGAAATTAGGGGAATTTGGATTCATTAATGAAGTTCGCAAGTGGACTCGCTCCGGTCAAAAGGGTCTGATTGGAATTGGTGACGACTCCGCTGTATTGCCCGCCGGCGGAAACAATCTCATTTGTTTCACTACAGACACCGTTGTTGAAAATGTTCACTTTACCTCCCAAACACCGGCGCGTAAGGTCGGCTGGAAGGCTATGGCCGTTAATATAAGCGACATCGCAGCCATGGGCGGTGAGCCAAAATATGCGGTTATGAGTTTAACAATACCGAAACGGATTACTTTTTCCTATTTGAAAGAGTTGTATCGCGGAATTCTCGGTTGCGGGAGACGATTTAATGTAGCTCTGGTTGGAGGTGATACGGTAAAGGGCCGGGAATTTTCGGTGACACTCAGTCTTATCGGTTTCGTTAAAAAGCGCGAATTGATGCTCCGCAGCGGCGCTCGAGTAGAAGACGATATTTTTGTAACGGGCTCACTAGGCGGTTCTATTTTAGGAAAGCATCTTACCTTTATACCTCGCATTCCGGAAAGCCGTTTCCTTGCGAGCCGTTTCCGGCCGAGCGCTATGATTGATGTATCCGACGGCCTTATTCAAGATTTGGAACATATACTGGAAGAATCCCATGCCGGTGCTGAAATTTGGCTGGATAAAATTCCTGTTAGCACAGAAGCGCGCAGAAAATCCAAAGGATTGCGAGAGGCTGCCCTTGCATCGGCTTGTCGCGACGGAGAAGATTTTGAGCTTTTGTTTACCATTTCACCACGGCTCTCGAAAAAGTTAGAAAAAACCTGGGCGGCGCAATTTCGTACTCGATTGACCAAAATAGGGAAAGTGATTAAGGGCCGGAAAAAATTGAAGTATGCGGATCATGATTTATTCGTAAAAGAACCAACATGGCTTCGTAAAAAAGGATTCACCCATTTTTGACTAGGACGGGAATGCCGAAATCTATAAAAGAAATTTTTGAATTCAAAACAAAATCCGCCGAAGAAACGGTTTTGTGCGGAATGCGGGTTTCTTCACTTTTAAAAGCCGGCGATGTTGTGGCGCTCAAGGGTGATCTAGGTTCCGGCAAGACCACGTTTGTTCGCGGCCTGGTAAAAGGGTTGAACGGTGTAAGCGGTGAGGAAGTGACCAGCCCTACGTTTGTTTTGATGCATGAATATCCAGGCAAATGGTCAATCTATCATATGGATAGTTATCGTTTGGAAAATGCCGAAGAAGCTCGAGCCGCCGGGCTTGAAGAATTTTTTTATACAGACGGTATTGCGCTTGTGGAATGGGCCGAACGAATCGAAGCGTTAATGCCGACTCCTCGGCTCACGATCGAATTCAGGTTTTTAAACGATTGCGAGAGAGGAATACGTTTTAGTGGGGATATTCATAGTATTGAAAAGATAAAGCAGGTATTGAAACAGTGGCTTCCGCAAAAAATTATAATTTAATTCTTGCCTTGGATAGCTCGTCGCGCTCGCTTACTTTTGCTGTTGGAGGCCGAAACAAGAAAATCCTGCATGTCGAGACAGATAAAGATTTTAGGCATGCCGAGACGGTTGTGTTTCAGATTGACCATCTCATGAAGACGGCGGGAGTTAGCTTGGATGACGTCGATTGTCTTGCGTGCGGAATTGGGCCCGGCTCTTTTACGGGTCTTCGGGTTGGTTTGGCAGCCGTCAAAGCTCTTTTAATGTCTAGACGCGCCTCTTGTCTTGCCATGTCCACGCTAGATCTCATTGCCCAAAACGCCTTGGAGAAACTCACCAGCAAATTTTCCCACGTACATGTGCTTGTAGATGCAAGGCAATCACGATATTATACGGCTCATTACGTATGGCAAGAGAGCCGGCTCGTAAAACAAGGCGCGGATCAGATATTAAATATTCAAGAAATAATTCCGAAAATAAAAGAAGGCTCGGTTATTTTAGGCGACGGAATACCTTCTTTTGAACCAGCCGATGTTTTAAAGCGTCTGAAAAACATAGAATTTTTGCCGAGCACTACTTGGTATCCCCGCGCCGCTGAAATCGTGCGGCTTACATTAGAAGGTTCGCCCTTATTAACCGAGACCGATGTCCGAGGGCTTAAACCTGCTTATCTCAGACCGACCGAGCCGGAAGAGCGGCTCCTTGAATTAGAAAAAAGAAAAAATGGCTAAATCCTCTCCACAAATGTGGCTTCGTCAGCATTCCTTTCCTGCGCTAAAGACCGGATCCTCCGTATGGGTTGAAATTCACAGAGAAAACCTTTTAAAAAATTTAGGTATCGTCAAACGTTTGGCAGGCTCGGGAACCGGCATCATCGCTGTGGTAAAGGCTAATGCCTACGGGCATGGGCTTGAAATTGTAGCGTCGACCCTGGCGCCCCATGTGTATATGTTTGCCGTTACGCGAGTCCAGGAAGCTCTTCGATTACGAGAGTACGGCATTGATACACCCGTTCTTATTCTCGGTCCGGTCTCTGCAGTAGAATTAAAAACAGCCATTCAAACACGTTCTTTGGTCACGATTTCGAGTCTCGAAGAAGCGTATTGTTTGAATGAAGAAGCCGAGCGGCTCAACCGTTCTATTTTTGCCCATATTAAAGTAGATACGGGCATGGGCCGTTTAGGCGTACCGGTGGCGATAGCTCTTGGGGAGATTCTTAAGATTGCAAAACTCTCGCGTCTTGAAGTCAAAGGTCTTTATACACATTTTCCATCTGCAGACGAATCCGGATCGCTATTCACGCAAAAACAAATGGGAAATTTTAAGCAGTTGGTAAATTCGTTGAAAAAGAAAGGTCTCGAACTTGAAGCAACACATTTGTCAAATTCCTCAGCGGTAGTTTCGGCTCAAAACGCAGGAGGTTCTTTGGTCCGGCCCGGAATTATGCTTTACGGTGTACTTCCGGGAGGTTTAAGCGGTAAATCTCCGAAGCTCGGTCTCGAGCCGGTTTTATCTTGGCGCGCAAAGGTAGCTTTTGTTAAAGAACTTCAAAAAGGCGAAACTTGTGGTTATGCGCGCGCATTTAAAGCCGCCCGTAAGACGCGCATTGCGTGGCTTCCGGTGGGTTACAGTCACGGATATCCTTTTTCTCTGTCCTCAGTAGCGCAGGTTTTAATTAAAGGAAAACGTTATCAGGTAGCAGGTAGGGTTAGCATGGATTTTCTTGGAGTAAACATCGGCGCTGGATCTGATATCTATGCCGGAGACATAGCTACTTTGATCGGAAAAGACCGGGACGAAATCACCGTGTCCGAAGTTGCCCGTTGGGCCAAAACCATTCCTTACGAAATAATGACGGGAATTCACCCTTCCGTGCCTAGGCGAGTCTTTCCTTGAAACTTAGAATACTTGAATACGATACCGTTTCCTCGACAAACGATGTCGCCGTAAGTCTTGCCAAGCGTGGCACCCGGGAAGGTTTGGTTGTAAGAAGCGACTACCAGACTCGCGGAAGAGGGAGGGGAGCTCATCGTTGGTATGCTCCACGCGGAACAAGTCTTTTAATGACCATTCTTCTTCGTCCGAAGGCTGCCCCAGCCAAATTATCCGATCTAACTCTTCTAGCCGCCAAGGCAGTGGCTGATTCGCTACGGAAATACATGAATAGTATATCTCTCAAGCTCCCCAACGATATTTTGGTTTCGGGGAAAAAGATTGGAGGGGTTCTTGTCGAAGGGGGTACCCGTGGCAATAAGCAAGATTGGGTCTGTATTGGCATCGGGGTAAACGTTCGGACACGTCCGAAAAATGTCTACAAGAGAGGAACATCGATTTTAATAGAAACAGGACGAAAAATAGCAATTAGAGAAGCTTTATATGATATTTTGTATAAATTTATTGAAAATTATGGAAATAAGCATAATAAAATTATAGTTTGAATGGTACTTTTAAAATAAAGTTTATTAGGATGTTTTGCTATGAGTTTAAGTAAGTTATTACTAACAGTGGACATAGGAAATAATACGATCGATAACGCCATCTTCCGTGGGAAAGTCGTGACCTCTAGGTTTAAGCTATCAAATGATATAATCCCAAAATATAACAAATTGTTATACAATAGTGGTTCAAAATATGAAATAAATGCTTTAATTTGTAGTGTTGTCCCATACTTAACAAGAAAAGTTATTTCATCATTAAAAAAAAGCCATATACGAAGCTTACGTATAAGGGATTTACCCTCCAAACCTTCCATTAGCGGAGAATATAAGGGGCTTGGGGAGGACCGGAGGGTGTCTATGTGGAGCGCGCTCCAGTTCTATAAGTTACCATGTGTTGTAATTGACTTGGGAAGCGCCATTACCATTGATGTAGTTGATGAAAATGGTAGGTTCAGGGGCGGTATGATTATTCCCGGGGTAAGCATGTGGGTTCGGTCCCTTGCCCAAGGTACAGCCCTTCTTCCTGAGCTAAGGTATAGCCAGATTAAGCGGGGCAGTTTACTCGGAAAAAATACCAAACAATGCATCCGCGCAGGCATTGATTACGGCTTGGTCGATATGATGGATGGTATTTTAGATAGGATAGAAAAGTCGCTTGGTGAACGGCCTCGTATTGTTTTGACGGGCGGGGACTCTCGAAAAGTTAGTCCCTATCTTCGGCACAAGCACACCGTGGATGATTTGCTAATCTTAAAAGGGTTACGAGAACTATACGATCAGAGCGGAGGATGGAATGAGAAATCAAAGAAGGGTATCTAGCTTACTCGTACATCGGGCGCAACGTGAAATAGGAATTTTGGTTATTGTGGTTTTGCTCATCACCACCTTATGTTTAGCCTTCCTGGTTCATTTGACTCTACTACAGGCGATGAAAGAGGCGGGGGCCGGTGAGGCGCGATACGTTGAGGCGCGCGGCGGTGTTTTGGAAACCCTTCTCGTATTCAAGCGATTATTGCTCGACCGAATGTTGGTTTCGTTAGGACTGGGAATTTTTCTCATCGGGTTCATCGTCATCAAAGCCATGCACAGAGCCATAGGGCCTCTCGGCAGAGTTGTTTCCACGCTTCGAACGTTGGCTGACGGAGAAATTCCCAAAGAAATTGTTGTCCGGCAAGGAGACTATTATGTCGAGTTGGTCGAAGAAGTGAATCGTGTTATTAGGACATTTCAGGCTGCACGCTCAAGAAAGGGTTAATTCCGATGCCTTTAGAAAAACAGGAATTACTTAAATTACTGCAAACCAAAGCTGTGATCTATGGCCGCCGGACTCTAGCTTCGGGGAAAATCAGTTACTACTATATCGACGGTAAACAAGTCTCACTCGATGCGCGAGGCGCTTATTTGATCGGTCGGTGTATTTTTGAGCTTATGAAATCAAATCGCGCTGAGGCTATCGGAGGGCCAACGCTTGGTGCGGATCCGATTGTGGGTGCTGTTTTGGCGGAAGCCGGAAGGCAAAATATTTCGCTCTATGGTTTTCTCGTAAGAAAGGAAGCAAAGGATCACGGCACCTCCAAGCTGGTGGAAGGTCCGGCATTCAAAACCGGAGCTAAAGTTGTTTTGGTTGAAGATGTGGTCACAACCGGGGGTTCGGTGCTCAAGGCTGTCTTAGCCGTCGAGCAAGCCGGAGCGAAAGTGATTCAGATTGTTTCTTTGGTGGATCGAGAAGAAGGAGCGACAACCATACTCGCTTCATATAACTACACACCGCTCTTCAGTAAAGCCGATCTTCGGATAAAAAGCCCGGAAGAGGCAGGTATTAAGACCATATAAGCGCCAGTAAAGAGCGTTTCTCCCGTTCCTTCCAAGTTTTTCCTCCGTAATAGAAAAAGCACTACCTGTTTTTTTGCTCATTAGAGCGTTGACAAGGGAAATTTTTTTGCTATCATAATGCCTCGCTTAGCACTCTAGACTGACGAGTGCTAACCGCCGTAATATAGAAATCCAGTCAACCCCGGTTCAAACTCATATTTAAAAACCAAGGAGTAACGTATGGCAAAGCAAATTCTTTACAGCGAAGATGCTCGCAAGCAGATACTACGCGGCATCGATCAATTAGCCAACGCCGTAAAAGTGACGTTGGGTCCCAAGGGTCGCAATGTAGTTATCGATAAAAAATTTGGTTCGCCCACCATTACTAAAGACGGTGTTACGGTTGCCAAAGAAATTGATCTTCAAGATCCGTACGAAAATATGGGCGCTCAGATGGTGAAAGAAGTCGCTTCAAAGACTTCGGATAATGCCGGTGATGGTACGACCACGGCCACCGTTCTTGCCCAGGCTATTTACCGCGAAGGTTTGAAAAATGTGACCGCCGGTGCAAATCCTATGGCCCTTAAGCGCGGAATCGAAAAAGCAGTTGAGGCCATTGTTGAAGATCTCAGCTTGCGCGCAAAGAAAATAAAAGATCAAAAAGAAGTTGCTCAGGTTGCTACCATTGCCGCCAATTCCGATACGACCATCGGAAATCTTATTGCGGAAGCGATGGAGAAAGTCGGCAAAGACGGTGTCATTACCGTTGAAGAAGCCAAGACAACGGCTACGACGCTTGACGTTGTCGAAGGAATGCAGTTCGATCAAGGTTATCTGTCTCCTTACTTCGTGACGGATACCGAGACGATGCAAGTTAAGTTAGAAAATCCATACATTCTTATTTATGAAAAGAAGATCTCGGCTATGAAAGATCTTCTTCCTCTCCTCGAATCGATTGCTAAATCCGGCAAGCCGCTTTTGATTATCTCCGAAGATGTAGACGGGGAAGCTCTTGCAACGTTAGTAGTGAATAAGATTCGCGGTACTCTTGCTGTGGCGGCGGTAAAAGCTCCGGGTTATGGTGATCGAAGAAAGGCTATGCTTGAGGATATTACCGTACTAACCGGCGGAAAGATGATCGCTGAAGATCTCGGCATTAAACTAGAAAACGTTACTGTACAGGATTTGGGACGCGCAAAACGTGTGACCATCGATAAAGACAATACGACCATTATTGAAGGTGCCGGGAAGAGCGCTGACATTGCCGGCCGTGTAGGGCAGATCAAAAAACAAATCGAAGACACCGATTCCGATTATGATCGCGAGAAACTTCAGGAGCGTTTAGCAAAGCTCGCCGGCGGTGTTGCCGTCATTAATGTTGGCGCTGCTACCGAAACGGAAATGAAAGAAAAGAAGGCGCGCGTTGAAGACGCTCTTCATGCGACACGCGCAGCGGTTGAAGAAGGTATCGTTCCGGGCGGCGGAGTTGCGCTTCTTCGGGCGGTTTCCTCTTTGGACAGCCTCAAACTTCAAGGTGATGAAAAGATCGCCATCGGTATCTTGAGGCGCGCGCTTGAAGAACCCATTCGTCAAATCGCCGAAAACGCAGGCGCAGAAGGTTCGGTTGTCGTAGCGAATGTGCTTAGCAAGAAAGGTTCGTACGGATTTAACGCATCTACCGGTCAATACGAGGACATGATCGATGCCGGAATTATTGATCCGAAGAAAGTTACTCGTTCAGCGCTCGAAAACGCGGCAAGCATTGCTGCGCTTTTGCTTACGACCGAAGCGTTGGTCACCGAAATTCCAGAGCCGGAAGATAAGAGTCACAGAGGTGGTCCGGGCGGCGCTTCTGGAATGGGCGAGGGCATGTATTAAGATTAATTAGCTAAAGTGAGCCGGGCTTTCCGCTCGGCTCACTTTATCGCATCAACGTTTTATTCATCAACAACCGCAATCAACATTTTTACAGGAGGAACAAATCATGAAAATCAGACCACTCGGCGAAAAAGTGCTGGTTAAAATTCTTCAGAGCGACGAGAAAACCAAAGGCGGCATTATTCTTCCCGATACCGCAAAAGAAGAAAAAGCCGAAGGGCAGGTTGTAGCTGTCGGCGTCGGTAAAAAACTCGATACGGGTAAAGTACAACCGCTCGAAGTGAAAAAAGGCGACCGGGTTATTTTCGGAAAATACGCGGGCGATGAAGTCACGGTCGACGGCGAAAAGCATAAGATTTTGAAGGAAGAAGAAATTCTCGCCATTTTCGAGTAGTTCCTTAAAAGCGTTTATTTCCATTTTTACATTATTGAAAGCGAGGCTGTACTATGCCTAAACAACTCTTATTCGAAGCTCCGGCCCGTGAAAAGTTGAAGCGCGGATTGGATATATTAGCTAATGTAGTTAAAGTTACGCTTGGCCCCAGAGGTCGTAACGTACTTTTAGATAGAAAATTCGGCGCCCCTCTTATGACCAAGGATGGCGTAACGGTGGCTAAAGAAATCGAGCTTCCGGATCCGTACGAAAACCTGGCGGTTCAGATGCTTCGCGAAGTTGCGGACAAAACGGCCGATCAAGCTGGTGACGGTACGACCTCCGCTACGGTTTTGGCCCAGGCCATCTGTACGGAAGGGTTGAAAAATGTTACAGCCGGCACCTCGCCGATGTCTATTAAACGGGGACTTGATCATGGGGCGGGTTTAGTGATTGCGGAATTAAAGAAAATTTCCAAGCCTGTTAAGGGCAAGGAAAAGTTGGCGCAAGTGGCGACCGTTAGTGCAAACGGTGATTCGGAAATAGGAGAGTTGATTGCCGAAGCGGTGGACAAGGTGGGCGAGAGCGGTGTTGTTACGATAGAGGAGTCGAAGACTGCAAAGACCGTTCTTGAATATACCGAAGGTATGAATTTTGATCGCGGTTATATTTCGCCTTACTTTGTGACCGATGTCCAACGCATGCGCGCTGTTTTGAAAGATGCCTACATTCTTTTCTACGAAAAAAAGATCAGCGCTATTCAGGATATTGTGCCGCTTTTAGAAAAAATTGCGCGAGCAGGCGGGTCGCTTTTAATTATTGCCGAAGACATCGAAGGCGAAGCGTTGGCCACTATGGTAGTCAATAAAATGCGCGGTGCCTTAAAGATTGCGGCTGTAAAAGCGCCGGGCTTTGGCGATCGTCGAAAAGAAATTTTAGAAGACATAGCCGTACTTACGGGCGGAAAGTTTATTTCCGAAGATTTGGGTATCAAGCTGGAGAAGGTTGATTTGGATATGCTCGGGCAAGCTCAAACAGTGACGATCGATAAAGAATCAACTACGATTGTTGTCGCGAAACCCAATAAATCCGCCATCGCAGAGCGCGTAAAAATGATTCGTAAGCAGATTGAAGATTCCAAATCCAGTTACGATAAGGAAAAACTTCAGGAAAGATTGGCCAAGCTTACGAGCGGTGTTTGCATTGTTCGTGTGGGCGCAACAACCGAATCGGAATTAAAAGAAAAAAAAGCACGTGTTGAAGACGCGCTCCATGCAACAAAGGCAGCGGCTCAGGAAGGTATTGTTCCGGGCGGTGGTGTGGCCTTAATTCGAACGCAAGCCGTGCTTGAATCGGTTAAGCTTTCTGACACTGAGGAGCAGGTAGGCATTGCGGTACTCAGACGAGCACTTGAAGAACCGGCCAGGCAAATAGCTATCAACGCCGGCCACAATGGTTCACTTGTTGTTGAAAGCATAAAATCAAAATCCGGCGCTTATGGTTTTGACGCCGATGCGGGAGAATATAAAGATTTATTGGCTGCCGGGATTGTTGACCCGACCAAAGTGGTAAGAATCGAAGTGGAAAACGCCGTGAGTATCGCGGGTATGATTCTTACAACGGACTGTGCGATAACGGAGAAGAAAGAGAAGACAGAAAATTCCAAAGGCGGGGCGATGGGGCACGGCCACGCTCATTAAGAAAAATTTTGTCATTCCCGCGCAAGCGGGAATCTAGGACAGATTTAGATGCCCGCTTGCGCGGGCATGACACAAAGCATCTAACCTGTTGTAGCTCATTTGATTACAACAGGTTATTTTTTTACTGCGCAGTCCGCGCAGTACTGCTGCACCAAGCGCCCGACCGGCGCTTAGCCAAGCGGTATGAATTGACTCTTACGATTGCTCAAATTATAATACCTGACACTATAGGACGTTATATTTAAGCTTTCTCTTACGAAAAGGGCGGAAGGGAATAGCTTGCGAAAAAAACTTCGGCTTACGGCTTTTTTCTGCACGGTTGCCTATTTGTGTCAGGTGCCCGTCTCCTATGCCGAAATAGTTTCTCTTCCCGCTTCCACTGTCAGCTCCGTTGATCTAAATCAAAATCTCCCGTTTGCTCCCCTGGACATTCTACCCGAATGGGGGAAAGTTCAGGAAATATACATTGCCGAGCCTTCGAATCCCTCCCGAAAATTTTTGTTTTTAATTCAAGATGCTCATGGAAATCTTTCGGCTCAAGAAAGTATTTATCACATCGTTTCGCATCTCGTAGACAGGTTCGCCGAGAAACCGGTTGTTCTTCTTGAAGGCGCTGCCGGCGAAGTGGATACTTCGCTTATTTCAAAATATCCCGATCCGGAAATGAAAATGCGTGTAGCAAATCGTCTTTTTAAGGAGGGCCAAATTGATGGTGTTGAGCAGTTCAGCATATTAGAAAAGCCCGATTTAAATATGGTGGGTATTGAGGATCCCGCAAGTTATCAAGAAAATTTAAAAGCCGTGTTTGCTGTCTTCTCGAAGCAGGAAGAGATTCTGACCGATTTGAAAGCACTCGATAAAACCATGGCGGGACTCACGCCTTATGTATGCGGGCCCGAGCTTGCGGAAATCTTAAATCGAATTGAAACAAATCGCGAAACGAATTCGACTCTTCCGGATTATTTGGGCTGGCTTCGTTCGAAAGCCATGGCTCATGGCGCCGAGCCCAAGAGCTTTTCAGGGCTTTCGGCTTTATTTTCTATCGGAAGCAAGGAAGATTTTGAACGCTTGCTTAAAACCTTAGATCAGCGGGCTCTGTTTGCCGAAATCGAACGCGTAGAAGATAACGTACTCGCGAAAGTCATGCTTAGCACGAAGGAAAAAACATTCGTGAGGCTCTTTAAACATCTGCGTTTACTCCAGAGAGCCGTAGCGCTCAAACTAAAACCAAGCGAAGCGGAATATTTTCTTAAATTCACAAATGAATTTCGGGTGAGTGCGTTTCTTGATTTCATCGAAAGAGAAAAACGCATGTCACCCCCGCGAAAGCGGGGGTCTAGTGCTTTAGATTCCCGCTTACGCGGGAATGACAAAGATGCAACCGAATCAGACGCTTTGCTTCCTGAAATCACACGTTTCTACCAAGCGGCCATCCGGCGCGACCGGATGATGAAAGAAAAAATCGAGCTCAGGCTTGCTGAAAACCGCGCATCTTCCGCCATTGTTGTAACGGGCGGATTTCATACCCCGGGCATTGCTCATTTTCTAAGAGAAGAGAATATTTCGTATGCCGTAATAACGCCTGCGTTTGAGCAAACATCCGATTTTGGCCTCTATAAAAGAAACGTATTGCAATTTCTTTCGATTGATTCAGAAACGCTCCATTTGCCGAGAATATTTGATGAAAGTATTCAAATGCTTATTCCTGCCGCGCAGCAGCCTTATGTGCAGTATTTCTTTCGCAATCTGAAATTTGAGCTGAATATTTCAGGCGCGGGGTTTGGTACCGAAGCTGAGGATAGCGAAGCGATTCCGGAATTGCCGGAGCAGGTAAGGAGCTGGGCGGAACTTATTCGAAAGGCTAAAGAAGGCATTGTCCAGGCGAAATTGGCTCTAGACATTGCTCATGGAACGCCGCAAGCGGAGCAGGGGAGGGCCGCTCATGATTTCGATTTTCTTAGGTGGGCAGGGGATGAGCTTCTGGGAGAAGCGGCGGAAAGTTTACAGGAGGCCTTTGAAGGCGAGGAGCTTACAAAACTCCAAGCGGCATTGGACGGCTACTTTACCCAGCTTGAAGAAGCGGCCAAGGATTTTAAAAACGGAAAGAAAACATACGAAGAAGTTAGTCGCATGATTTTTCCGATCGAGACCTTAGTTCAGCAGGCCGTTAACGAGTTTGATTATTTGGAAGGCGCATTAATAGATTCACCGATGAGCGTGTTATGGTTGAGTACGATCAAAACCTGGAAGCCCAAAGCAAACGGCGTTCTCGAGTCCATTAAAATCCGCTGGTTTGAATTTTACAAGTCACTGGCGGATCATAATCTTAGACAATTTAGCAGCGTACTGCGATTCCTTCATGATAATCCGGGTTTTCATCGATTGCTTCGTAATGTTGCCGGGCATGGGTATCCGTCCGAAGAAAAGGGACGCAAACGAATAGAGCAATACCTTGACCTTTTGCAGGTCGAACCGCAAAAATTGAACGACCTTCTTGGCATGTTAAAGAAAAATCCTTCTCTTGATGCGAACATTTTACTTCGAAGTCTCTTGAAGGATTCTTATGATTTTATACAAAGGGCCGACGGTTTTTTAATAGCCGCTGCGAGGATTGTGCTGGAAAGAGAAGATGTCGAAGTTGATATCTTGGATGACCCTATGGAGTCGCTGACCAAGGAACCGTTGGACATTTTACCGGCAACATATGAGAGAAGAGGGTTAGATCTCGCCGCAACGTATAGCATGTGGGCCAATGAGTTGGAATGGCTTGGGGGTAAGGATCTGAAACAGAAAGCACAGGTTGCCCGGCAAAGAAGCGCAGAGATTTTAAATACTTTTCGCTATAGATCACATGATATGTCTCCGCTTAATTCCACGCTGGATATGATCGACATGGCTTTTGCCAAAGGCCGGATCAACCAAGGACTTCAGCATTCGCAAGAGATTCTTCATCTTCCTTCGGCGCGAAGGTTGGTCAAGGAACTCGACCTTGCTGTTTATCTGCGCGAATTTGCAGCGCCTTTTGTCATTGCAAGGCTTCTTGCGGCGCACGCCGATCGCTCGCAGAGTGATGTAAGCGCCAGGATGGATGAAGCCATTCGTTACCAGGTTGACCCGAGAAAATTAACGAAGGATGATATTGAGCGTTTAACACAGGCACTTGTACAAAGTGATTATTTTTTTAGAGGAACTACCGAGAATCCAGCCGACATCAAACAAGCAGAACGGGCACGGTCGAGGAGACTGGCTCTGATTGGAACAGAGAAAAGCGCATTTATTGATATTATTGAATATTTGGATCATGAGGTTTCAAACCCGGCTTCTGATTACGGTCTATCCACGAAAAATTTTCTGGAGCGCCTCAAGGAACTTGAATCTCTGCGCGAACGTTTAAAAAAAGGCGAATTAATTCCGGAAGGTAAGAAAAATTCTTTTGATATTTTTGACGCTCTTTTTCCAAATAAGCCAGTTTTGGAAGGGGATTGGACCCCACGGGATCAAGGCATCGCCGAGCTTCTTACGATCTATTACTCCGGAATTCTTTATTGGGATGGAACTTCGAGGGGCGGCGAAAGGCTGGAAAGCGGAACCAAGAAAATCCATAGAGCATTGGGACATATCATTAACCGCGGGCTTTTATACGAGACGAATCGCTATCAGCTGAGGCAACAGATGGTTACGATGCGGAGGATCAAAGAAAGGCTCCGAAGCGACGGAGCTATCCGAAGTTTAAAGTTGGATACAAGGGAATTAGATTTTCTCGAACAACTTCTCCGAAAAGCATTGATTCCGCTGGCCGATCCGTGGTTTGACCAAGTTAAATCTCTTGCTTCTGAGATGGATTCGATGAAACAAGAATGGAAAGGCTTATCTGGCAAAGACATTGATGAAGCAAAAGCCTTTTTAGAGGAATATCATTTAGAGGGGTTGAATAAAATTTTTAGCGAAGATAACAGAATTTTCATCGAACGCGTTATTTTTTCTGCATTTGCCGATTTGGAGGCTGGGGGAATAAAACAGGCAGAAGAAAAAGAGCTGCTGCGCGGCGCTCGTAAGCGCATCGAACTCGTTTTAGGCACCCTTCATGCGATCACGGGTGTGGAAAGGCCGGTTGTACTTGCGGAAGGCCCTGAAATTGCAACGAGAGATTCTGCCATTGAAGAAGTGATTACGCAGCTGTCCGTTCTTAATTTGATGAAAGTAAGTGAGGGCAGGCAAGCCAGCGAGCTGCAAAGGAAAGCTTTTGCGTGGCTGGAAAATATCTACGTGCAGGCTTCTAAATATTATGCAGGTCGCGCGCATCGAGAGCTCAGGCGTTTCGAATCCAAGAAGACAGATACAGCACCGTATAAGAATGCAGAGATTGTTCTTGAGTTGGCCAAGAGCAGGCTTGAGAAAGCCATGGAGATCGGCGAGCGTGGCCAGGAATTAGAAAGCGAGCTTTTGATTTTAGAAAAGGCAGCGGGCGATGCTAAGAAAGGCTTGCCGAGCGTGAAAAAATTTGATTACTCGGCCCTCTCTTTACAGTTATCCCGCGAGTATCTTTACCAAAGACGCCTTGTGAGATTCCGCGCGGATTTAGACCGGAAAGAATCCGAGCGGGAGAAGCGGGATATCGTCAAGCAGGCGCTTGAAATCTGGCAAAAAATCGGACGCTTGGATAAAGAGCATCCGCTGACGACCCGGCTTCGTGCGGTAGACGAAGCATTCATTCCTTTCGATCTCCGCAATCCGGCCATCCAAGTCTTGGATGAAATTTTAGTTGAAGCTTCCATTGAAAAGGATGCGAAAATTGTACGCAAAGCGATGATACGTTTTCTCGTTTTAGAACGAATGGGCCCGGAAGCGTCGTCCATCGCAAAAAAATTGGATAACGTGCTTATCGAAATTCAGGAAATTAGAGATAAATGGCAAGGGGAGCAAATTAGAAAAGAAAAAGTTAGAGAAAAAGAAGCAGAAATGCTGGAAATTCTGAAAAGCGCGGAACAAAATCCGCGTTTAAATGAATTTGTAAATAGAATTTTTGAGTTGGGGCATCAATTCGCTTCATTGGCGGTTGATCTGGAAAGAGAAGGAAGGAAAATTGAGGTCGCCGATATATTTCCTTCCTCTTCCATGTTCGATGGTTTTGTCGACGATCAAAGACGCGCTTCGATTTTAACCATTGCACTCGCTCATTGGACAGAAGCGCTCGCCAAAGGGGGACGTCTCTTCACGGATCGTGAGCTGGCTTTTATTTTTTCACGGGGCTTATTTTTTATGGATCGTGGACTTCATAAAGATATTGTTCCGCCGGATGAATTAAAAAGAATAGCTAAAGCCGAACCCATGCATGGGAAGGAACTTAGCGGCGAGATGGGATTCTACGATGAACTTATGGAGGCGGGTGGTTTATATGCTCGTTCCGGTTTTGGTAATGAAATTTCTGCTGTCGAACCGTTGATGACTAAATTGCAGACCCTTTATTTCGGCTCAGCTTATGTAGAGCAGAAGGTCGATACGAACAGGGTTTTAGAGCGATTGTCTTCCGGATTCGGCCGCTTGCAGAATTTATCTAACGTATCCTCAAATATTCCTAAAGCAATTTTTACAAGTTTCGAAAGTTTACCGGATGATTTTTCGGTGATTCAAAAATTTCTTGGGCAGAACGGAAGATGGTTTATTGCTTCTCAAGGAACACCCGAAGAAGCGGCCAAAAAGTTTAAGGTGAGATTTGGAATAGAGGCCATACCCGCGAATGTGAATTTTGTCACCTATGCTAATGCGCGTGAAACGAATACCGTTTTCTCTCCTTTAGTCAGGCGGTTGACCGAAGTTGATCGAGTACGATACGAAAATGTTTTAGTTCTCTTCGGCCCCGAACTCCAGTCCGCGCTGAAAAAATTCTCTTCGCTTGTGCTGCGCATCTACGATTCCCCAGGGTCGGTTGAAGCATTGAAATGGCAAACCATTCTCGCGCTTATTAACGTAGGGCCAAATCATCCTGCCGTTAAAGATTTCTTAGCGTTTGACGGGGGATTTCTTAGAGTAGTGACTATGGAAGAGCTGGCAGATAGGCTTGCTTCGTCTGCCCAATTTGCCGCGGCCGCTTGATTTTGGTTTTATCTGTATCTCGTTTTATTTAGAAGGGATAAGTTCATTTTCATTCGAATCTGGGCTTGTTTTTAAACATATTTTCAGCCAATTCCTTGACAAGCCATTTTTGATTGGGTAACATCTTATAATATCTAGTGTGTATTCCGGGTTGAGCGACTCGGCATACTATTTAGCTTAATATTACCCATTACTTAAAAAGGGCCTGATTACTCTTGTAAAAAGAGTAGTCAGGTCTTTTTTTTGCGCAAACTTTGAGACTTTTTTAAAGCTTAACTCAGTCATTCCCGCTGCGCCGACCGCGCAGCCCCGCAGAACCAAGCGCCCGACCGGCGCTCGGCCAAGCGGCGCGACCGCTTGGCCGAGTGGCGCGGGGGTGACAAATAGGAGGTTGTTTCGTAAAGCCTATGCTACGACAAAACCTGATAAGCGAAGCTCGTACAAGCGGGTGGAAATTCCTCAGAACAACAGCTTCAATTTTGGTCGTTGTTTTTACGTTTACGACCATTGCCTGGTCCGCTCCCCAAATTCCAACCCTAGGCGTTTCAGACGACGCTTATTCTTCGCCCTCACGTTTACTATCCCTATCCGATATTCGCATCCCCGAAGCGCTTGGAAATTTGGAACGAAGCTCGCTTCCTCAAAATGTTCTTACCGAAAAAATATTTTCTTCCGAACAACCGTTGGTTGTACATATCCAGGATGCGCATGGAAATTACGAAGCGCAGAAAAAGATTTCCGAAATCATAAAGCATTTATCAAAAGAATACGGCGTCCGGACCGTTTATATCGAGGGTTCCAGCGGCACTATTCCGTTCGAGTTTGTAAGAGCCTTTCCGGATACGAAATTGCGGGATGAAACGGCCGAGTTTTATCTCCGGCAGGGCGTATTGCAAGGCTCGGAATTCGCCGCCATTACGGCGGATGACCATTTGAGCATCCTTGGCGTTGAAGATCCCGAGCTGGATTCAAAAGGCCGTGATGCTTTTCGAACCGTCGTTACGTACCGTGACGAAGTTAACCTTCCCTTCGGCACATTTGAGAAAGCGTTAACCAGGATTGCGGATCGCGTGTTAAACGAAGAGCTTCGATTGTTTCTTAAAGAAATCAAACGGAATAATGAACTGAGGCCCGATCTTCTGCGCCATATTTCGTTCCTTCGCCGGAAGCTGAGTGGTTCCGAAAAGGCATTTCCGATTTTAGTTAATGCTTCCGAGCTTTTAGCCGAACAAGGCGAAGTGAACTCCGCCGATCTTGGCGAAGAAATCAGCGACGCGATAAACAGACTTGAACAGTTTTCGTTCAACAAGGAAGAACGTGAAAAGATTTCTCGACTCTTTCTCGCGTTTCGAAACGACGGTATCCTTCCCCGCGAATTAATCGAAATTCTGGGTACTCGCATCGAATCGATGAGCGCTGCTCGTTACCCCTCGCTTTTGAAATATCATCAAATATTCGAACGCCAGGACCGCCTGAATTCCCGAGAACTTTTCACAGAGATTCATGAAGCAGAAAAGTATCTCTTAAGTAAACTCATGCAAAGCGAAGACGAATCGAGAATGATTCGTTTTAACCGCTATGTCGAACTGATGGAGAAGGGGGTGGCGCTTTCGCTTACCCGCGAAGAGTGGGATGAGTTTAAAGATCTCCGGAGACAAATCGAGCTTAAGGAAATTGTTAATTTTATCCGCGAAAAGGAAAAGACATTTTCTCTTCCTTTCTCGCAAATCAAAGTGGAATACGGCGACGTAGCGAAGCTGCTTAAAATCGCGGACGATTTCTATGCCATCGCCTCCAAGCGCGATGGCGCCATAGTCGAGCACATTCTGGGAGATTTATCACAGAATAAGAAGGCCATCGCCATTCTGGTTTCCGGAGGCTTTCATTCCCAGTCCCTCCAGGACCAATTTTCCAAAGAAGGTGTCACCGTAGCAACCGTGACGCCCGCTATTCGTAATGTTGAAACGTTCAATCCCTATCTCGATTTGATGTTCGGAAAGCGCCGGGATATTTTCAAGACCCTTCGCGGTAACGGCGGCACCGCTTCCAATTCTAATCAATACCATGCCCCAGGTTCTTTTTTAATTTCAACAGGAAACAGGGCAGAGATTAGCAATTTACTTTGGACTTCCGCTGTTTCAAAGGAATTAAAGCTTGCTGGTTTTGGGGTTACCCAAGACGAAGCGGCCGTTAGTCTTCGCCAGGCGATTGAGGAATTTAAATTGAGCGGCGGCAATCTTGTGCAGTTGATCGGCGACCGATCGGTAGAAGCTATTCTTAAAGAATTAGCTCAAAAAGATTGGAATTTCCTTGTCAAATCTCGCGTTGTCATTCCTCTTATCAATACGAAGCTAAAGGAAATCCTGAATAATTGGTCAAAAGAACTTGAGAGATTGGTTCGTGAAAGAATAAGCCAGACAGGAGAGGTTGAGGGCGAAGCTAATATAAATCAAGCGGTAACGGCTGAAATGCTTGCCTTTAAAATCTCTTTAACGCAAGCCTTTCCCGTTGAAATTGAAAATTTTTGGGTGGAAGATAATTCTATTTTCTTATGGGGAAAAGATGCGAACGATTCTTCTTCTGTCCGGATCGTGAGATTTACGGATGAAAGACAAAGAAAAGGAACCGGGGACACTCTTCCGAGCATTCTCTTAGGCGCACTTAAAGATAAGAATTTAAAACAAGATGCTTTCGCACCGGCCGTTGTTCAATTACTCCCGGCAAGCGATCCGTTCGCGCATGCGGGCGCTCGGCTGGAAATGGGTTTGGAAACCTACCATGTTGCTCGCCGAGAAATTCAGGCACTACCCTTCCGTTCATTAAGGCGCGAGGTAAAGCGCACCTTTACTTCTTCAGCGTCGATTGCGGTGGATGCAAGTGTTGACGGAGCAGCGCGTCCTCCGGCAGCTCCACAAGCTCCTCCCGGGTTCGCCGGTGACGGCGGCGGGGAATTCAACGGTTTTTCAAATTGGCTTTTGGGCAGAAAGCCTTTGGGATTTCTCGCAACCTACGTGAGGCTTTCTATACTTGGTGTTTTATTTTCCGGGCTTTCGTTTGGAGCGTGGCTTTTACTCGGAACAACGGTTATTGAGGCTGGTGTCCTGAGTGCTTTTGTTGTTTTTGTTTTTGGCTTTGTCATTTTAAAGAATTTGATTGATGATTGGAATATTAAGAACCCGATTGAAAAAGCATTCCAAGGTGAATTTGGCAAATCCGAAGTCAGAGACGGAATCCTGAAGTGGGAAGATGAAGCAGCTAAAGTGTTCCTCTTGGAGACGAACTATGAAAGTCTCCAGCAGATTCTTCTTGAACGGTTGCCGAGCAGTAAGATTAAAGATTTGCTCAGGCCCAGAATGACGCGCAGCAGAATAGATCAGTACGATTTTGACCGCCGATTTATCCGGGCAGTCCAGTGGCTTAAGGCCGGACTTTATAGAGGGGGAGTTATTGGTAATCTGCAACCGTCCGAACGCCCGGGCGAGCCGGAGCAGACGCGCGAACCCATACTACGCGACATCGGCGGGGGTCGTTTTACGCTTGATTATGGAAGAGCATCCGCTGAACTCCCGACATCGGAATTTACCGGGCCAACCGGAGTAAAGATAAATGTGGTTTCACTCGGCTCTACCCGGGCCAATCGCACGCTCCTCCATGACGCCGCTTCGTGGAAAAAGAAGGATGCGGCGCATCGGCATCTGTTTTCCGCGCAGGGAATATTCGGCGCCTTTGGAGAAAATTTCGAACGTTATGATGGTTTCCAGCAGCTTGAAGATTTAGCCGCCGTGAATGCCACGCAGAATATTGACTACCGCCGGTACGATCTGGCTGTAGGGTCTTCCTATTACTTAAGCCCGGTGAGATTTCTTAAGTTAAAACTTTTTGGCTTTCTGGCAAAACGCGGCTGGATATTGCCGGCTGAACTCCGGCTTTTTGAGTTCTGGCTTTTGTGGAGTCGATTTGTAGGCTTAGAGCCGCAGCTTCGGTATTGGGAGCAGCGGCGGGACAAATTGTTAAGGGAACTCACGGCAGGCCGAGCTGACGAACTTGTCATTAGCGGTACACCTGACGAACAGGAACGATTAAGCAGACTTTATAATAATGTCCGACTACAACTTTTGGCGGGAATTGCACCAAATGCACAGGGAATCCGCCCGGATATGAAAGTGTCTGAAGCGTTGAAAGGCTTGGTTGAGACACTTGTCCGCTTTGAGCGTGAGCCAAACGATGGCGACCTGGAGAATATAGGGACTTTGTTGGGCAGGGGTGTCGCTGAGCCTGTAGAGACGCTTAAGAAATTGATCGAAATAGAACGATCGCGAAGGCCGCTAGAGCAGAAGAGATTTAAACTATCTGTTGAGCTTCGGTATAAGGCTCAACATGGAATCGATTTTCTAAGAAGCGCGCAATTGATGGACAGCCTTTATTATCAGCGAGGACTTACCGCAGGCGATGAAGTGCTTTTGGCGGTCAGCCCGGATATGCTTCCCTTTATCGATTTCTTTAAGAGATATCCCCAGGCCATTCGTGAATTCACTCAGCCGGGAGCTGAGCGGCGCAACATACCATCTGCCAGGGAATTAGAAAGACAAGTTTCCGGCAGTGAGCTTGAGAGCGTGAAGGCGGATTTGTTAAGAACGTTTGTCGAGAGATTTCAACGTTTGGTTGAGCAATCAGAAGCAACCATTGCCCGTATTCCTGGAATTGGAGGAGCCATTCAGAAAGTGGTAGATGCCGGCGCCGAAGAGGCTCTCGGGGTTCTTAAAGTGCCTCGGCCGGAAGAAGCGCCCTTTTTCGTAGAATTTTCTCAGGATTTTACCATCGTTCAAGATGTGCGGGCACGCGCTGAAAAATTTTTCGGTCGAGAAGCCGCCAAGGCTATTCGCCAAGTTTACGAGCAGAGCAACGAATTCGCCAATCCGACGAGCCATCCCAATTTCCTCCATCTTCTTTTAAGGGAGGGTTTGCTTTCGCCCCATGATTTCCGGTCTCTTTTAACCAAACGCTCTTTTGATTCCCGCGAGCGCTTCGTGAAGCGTCTGATGTGGTACGTCATGGACGAGCTGGGGTACGATCTGGAAGCTAAGAACGGGACTGTTGCCGAAGAAAGGTTTACCGTTCCCGACAAAGTCAAACCTGTTGCCGTTCATTTGGTTGCTGTGCCTGTGGGACGCGAGAATGAAGCCGTCGTGCATTTAGCTGAAAAAGAACTGGCTGATACGCAAATGACGGAGCATTGGATTTTTTCCGAAGGGTTCGCGGGCCATTTGGGAGGAATCGAGCGCAGCAATCTCACTACGCATACTATTTACGACGGCGGCGCTATTTCGGCTTTAACCGCAGTTGCCGACGGAAAAGGCGGGACCCGGGAGCGGATCACGAGCGATGATATGGCCGAGTTCGCTTTGAGGACGGAGAAGATGGACCGCGTTGTCACGGCGCTTCTTCGGGATTTGGTTGTTTTGGCGGTAGGCACGCCCAAACAAGTTAGCTCGATAACCCAAAGTGAAAATGAAGAGGATGCAGCCGGCCTGGTTAAACGCTTCCGCCGGTTAATGCAAAAGCATGTCTACATCATCGAAGATGGATCCGGAAATAAAAACCTGCAAATTACCTTAGGTTCGAGTCAGGCGCTTAAGGATGCGCTCAAGGAACATTCAGAATTCATCCTTCTCTTGAATCCCATTTTGAAAGGGCTTGCCTGGCTTTCAGGCGCAAATTTAATTCCGGGATTAAATGTGACGGTGACGGGCGATGCGAAGCATGACTCCGGGCAGGCCGTCGACGGGCTTTTCCAACTATTAAATATGCTAAGCGGTTATTATCAAGATCAAGGCGGGGGTTTAAATTTCAATTCAGCGGATGGCGGACTTACGCTGGAATCCCGTCTCTTTTTTGAAAGGCCTGCTTTAATCGGCGTGGGCCTTGTTGATCAGATGGAAGTGAACGTTACGCAGCATCTGCTGGGCACACTCGATTTCCGCCGTCACGTCACCTACGGTACGCCGTCCATAGAACAATTATCCGAGCTCAAGGAAAAAAGTCCCTGGGCTTGGCTTCTTGCGCTGCGTACCTTACAAGGTTATGCTTTTGCCGATCTATTTATGAATCATCCCGATATCAAAGCCGGTTCAAACGTCACTGTTTTTGTCCATCCCGCGCAATTCCTTTCCGTTTCGCGCGCCCTGAAAAATCCAACGGAAATTAAAGATGTGCTGCGTAAAGAGGGCTATGAATCTACAGGCGACCGTATTCGCGCCCACCGGGGAATGTATTACGGTTCCGGATTCTGGGAATGGGTTAAGCGGTACGAAGGTCATTTACTCGGAATTTATCTTTCGGCATTTTTCCTAACCGGAATGCTTTTTGGCACCGTTGCCATTATTTCCGGCGCCCTATCGTTTCTTGCGGTCTTCGGAGTTTTTGTATTGACCTCGGTTGCCATTTTTTATATGGCTTATCTTAATATTGAGAAAAATGTTTTGCTAGGACGAATTAAGAAAAGGTTCGGGAGCGAATGGCGCGAAGATCTTAACAAGATCGGCTCTCCGGACATAGCTCCGACATATGAGGATATGGTTAACGAGCTCAAGCGTCTCGGTATTTTAGAAAACGATACAGAATTAAATTATCGATTAAAGAATGCGATCGATGCCGTTCAAGCCGAAGCTACTCCTTTTGATCGCGAAGATCTTCGCCGGAGAAGGCCGGATGATATTCTCGAAGTGGATGGAAAAACCTATCACTTTGCCACGGTTGTGATGGAGTGGATTTCAATCAGCAAGTCTGCGCTTAAAAGAGTTGAGAATCTATTGAAAGAAACCCGTAAGACGTTAAAAGATCCCGCCATTTATGTTCAGGAAGCCTCCAAGAGAAATGCCCACACCTCTCCAGTCATGAAGAAACTAAAATTGCTTGCCGGTCCAGGCGCGCCCAGTCTTGCGAACGATATGAGAGTTATGGATAGTTACGCCGCTCTGCACGGCGATGCTTCACCGGTCGTTCTTGATAATCCTGAAACCGGTTTTCGAACCGAAGAGAACAAACGCATTCGTGAGTTACTAGAGGATTACATCGCCGAAAGCAGTATTAAGAAAATTACGGTAGGATCTTATGTCGTCCTTATCGCCAAAGAGATTTGGTGGCAGCTAATCGTTTTTGCGGGATTCATCATTAGCCGTTTAGGTATTGATCCGCTCGTTTGGAAAACATACCGCCACGCTTCTGCAAATTACTTTCTCCACCGCGACGGCCTCATCGATCCGAGATTCACGGGAGAGCAGCTCCGCAGTTATGAAAGGCGATTGAATGATGACCAGGAGCTGGCCAAGCTGTTTTTGGCCGCCGAGGAAGCCGAACAATTTGCCTCCGATGTCCAAACAGGCCGGGAAAAACATCGCTTCGGTATTTACGACAGCCGGTTTAAATACGACATGATTATGTTCATTAAATACCCCGGTTTAAGGGATGTCATTTTCGGAAAAGGAGGGGGGAGGGCATTGCCGCGTGCATGGGATGTGAAAACTCAGAGAACAGCGGCTGTTGCCGATGAGGGAGTGCTTGAAACGGAAGTTCTGGCCGAAAGCCTGGAACAATTTGAGACCGCTGCAGCAAGGGGCGCGCTTCCGAGCCACGTTTTACCGCAAAGGGATTCGGTCTCGGAGCAATCGCTCACGCGAGTCGGACAAATCGCGGCCCGGGTAATTTCGAAACTTCCGGGCCTGTCATCGGCCGAGCACGCTCTCCGTCTTGAAATTATTGCCCGCCGCATAGTTGCCAACGCTAAAAAGAAACATCACGAGCAGCCGGAACGTTACCCTGGTCCGCCAGTCGAATGGCTTAGATTGCGATTTTTATCCGAGCATGCGCCGCTCGCAGGGCCTTGGGAATATTTAAGCGATTTTGAACGTTACGGCCTCTTGAATGGGGTTTCGGCCGCGACGATCCAGAATCTAGATCGTCAGGATGTTTACGGAATTATCAATGCGCTTGGTGTTTTGGTAGCCCAGGAACTGAGCACACCTGCGCGTAGCCGGGGCGTCTCGCCCCGGACTGCCGGGCAAGATGCCCGGCCTACGCGAGCAGCGGGGTTCGGCGCGGTTGCCGGGTTCGATGCAACAAAAGATCCGGTTCGAGAAACTTTCTATAAAGGTGATTATCTGGTCCAGGGAAGAAAAGGAATTAAAATTAATAATAAACTCTTTTCTCCCGCTCAAAGAGATGCCATCCGCCAAACCATAAAGACCGCTCACCCCAGGAAAATATTCGTTCCGGAAGGGGAGCTGGACCGGATTTTTGATAAAGCAGAGGCCACAGAACTAAAGAAGCTTGTAATCGAAACAAAAGATATGAAGCTTTTGGCCACCAACGCGCTTGCCGGGAGTCGTTACATTACGCGGGAGGATGTGGACGACTACATCATGAAGAATCAAATTCTAAGTCCCCTCCTTGGTTTGACGCTTCGGTCGCTTGCGGATATTTTGAGCGAGTTTCCCGTTCCCGTCGGAAAAGTTCCCGGCGCCACGAAACTTGGCATTTCTCACCTGGGGATCGGTCCGAATGCCGGCCTTCAAATTACAGTGGGCGATCCCGCCCAGTTTGGAAAACAAGTCGCCAAAGTGGGCGGTCTAATTGCTCAATTATCCCAATACTTAAAACCGGAAGAATTTCCGGTTCTGCCGAGCGGAGTGACGCCGGCGAAGGCCGATGAAATCCGCGCCGCATTGTCCGATCCAAGGCAGACTAGAGATTATCTTGCCGACATACTTGAGACCTGGAGTGAAGGCAGCATCTCGGTGGGTGAAGCCGACAGTTCGGGCGCGTTTGATATTGTCATTCAGCCCGATGTGCTTGGAGCATTTTTCATGTCATCGGCGAATCTCCTGTCATTCCAGGATTGGTATGCGCGAGAGATTAAATTGAGCTTTGATAACGGCATATTTTTGCCTGCTCGGGTTTGGGCGCAATTCATTAGTGAAGGTCCCAACGGCGAATTCGACGGGTTTGATGTGCGGGCTCTTCGTTACTACGCTTTCTTCACCGAAGTATTTGGAGAACATTTAGGGAAACTTGTGGGCGGGGAACCATTGATTGAAAATGGCGAAGAGGTGGACATTTTAACCTTTGATCCCCTCGGCCACGCGCTCGTCCAGGATCAATTCCATCATGCGATGGATGCTTATTGGGCCTTGAAAGATAATGCCTGGGGCGATGCTGGCCAATATAGCACCAATCGGTTTTATCGAAGACAAGGTGACACCACGCAGGGAAATTTCTCAGCCACATGGGGTATCGGCAATAAAGTTACCATGGAAACTCCATGGTATCGATATTTGCATCATTACCCGTCCTTTTTCCTTCGAAAAATAAAATTGTATTACGATAATGCTCTAAGCCCGCCGCAGAAAAGAGCTCTGGGGATTTCAATCATCGCATTACCTCTTTTAGGTCTTCTTGCTCCCGTTTTGGCATCCCTCGCCGGTCTCACATTTTCTTTATTGACCCTTACCCTTATTCGATTAGCCACCTTTTTACCTCTCTTGTTTTACCTTCTGGCTGCCAAACACGGCGCAAGCTATTTCCCTTGGTTGGGGCTCAAAAGTAAAGGTATTCGCACAGGCTATCGTTATCGTGATACCACCAGAGACGAGCGTGACGAAGCTGCTCGTGAGGGTTTTTTCCGTACCGATAGGGTTACCTCTTTGGAAGATTATATGAACGATCTGCAGTATGGCCGTGTTTACAAGCGGGAGACCATGGAGTCTGAAGAGAAAATTCGGGAGCAGAAGTTTGCGAGCTATCGCGATAAAGGCGAACTTTTCTTAAGCCAAAATGATACTTGGGCCATGATTATGGTAGATCAGCACGGCTGGCAATACGGTGATCCGGAGCGGGGTACGGAGGCACATCTTCCTTTCAAATTAAACAAGCACGGTTTGCCGGTGACGGAACTGGAATCTTTCGGAGACAGGCCCGAAATCAAATCACAGAGAAGGTACTACGGAAGAGATCACCGGTGGAAAGTGCTGAGAAGATCAGCCCGCTTGCATCCACTGCACGCAAAAGATGCGGACGAAGAGGCGCTGACCATCCAACCTAAGACAGGATATCAGACAACCTTTATCGGTACGCCTCCCATTGTTTTTACGGATGTAGCTCAAAGCCAACATAGGGAGAACGTGCAAAACACGATCATCGACATAATTGCCGATAGCATGACCAAAAAAACGCCGGATGTCATTTGGGGTTTTGAAGGCGAAGCGGAACGCTGGAATTTAACGGATGAGACGCTTACCGAAGCAGCGGTAAATTCAGGAAAGATCCGTGATACGGAAAGTGACCGAAGCCGGTTCAAGGAAGTCTTGGAGAAGATCCGGAATAACTCAAGCGAAGGATCCATTGCATTAGACAAGCTTCCTATACGTGAGGAGCTTGTCGAATTTCACAACTCTTTAGTCCAGGCAGAAGAGGCGCGGCTCACAAATTTGGGTCTTTCACGTGCCCGGATTGATCAGGAAGTTGCGCGCATGAACCAGCGCTTTGAAAAGTTCATGGAAAATTTTGATCCTCAAAGAGACTTGGCTGAGCATATTACTAAGTACAGAGTCACCCGTGCAAAATCGCCGGTCTTCAAAGAGGTTAGTTATGAGTGGAAAAAACTCTTGGTCTCGATCAGCTATCCTTTATTTACTTACTTAACTCGCTTAAGCGCCTTCAATGTTGTAACGATGCCTTTGCTTGCGATGATTTTGCCTCTTCTTCTGCCTATTTCAGCGGCTTGGCTTTGGCTGGCTTGGGCGGGATTATTGGCTCTCGACGGTTTAGTTATGGTTCTTACAAACTGGCTCTCCAAGGGGAAGGGCGGTTTGCGCGGCTGGATATGGGGAATCTTGAAGAATTTCGGCGTCGAGGCGGGCGACGGTTTTACAAACGCCATATTTAATTCACTTAATCCATGGACATTTTTCCTGGCCGGTCCCGCTGTCATTGGCGCCATTTTTACGGCGGGCGCGTTATCCGTTTCACTCTGGATAGCGGCGGCGGCTTTCGTAATCCTGAGCCCGGTTACGAACCGGTATCTGCCGCAGGTTCCTCAATATGGTTTGGGCACGCTTGACAAGTTCTACGATATTTTCTTCCGCGATCAGAATTTCAAACTCCATCTGGATACCATTTTCAGCAGAATTCTTGCCTTGGAAAAGTTCAATTTGGACAAAGGTTTCTTAAGCACGAGAAAAGCACTGAGCCTTACCGGACTTCTCCGGTACGTTTATGTCACGCAAGCCGATCCGGACCATGACCACTTTGCGCTTTATTTGCGCGCAGCTATGGCAGCGCGGGAACTTAACCGCCGGACTTTTAAATACGCCATGACCAAAGATGGATTTCAGGGACCGAAGATATGGGTGCTCGCGCCGGAAGATGCGCGCGAAGCTTACCGCACCGTTTTTTCCAATCCCTGGCTCCAGGAATATCTCTTCAAATATCCGGCGGATATGCCGTCCAGCCGCGACATAGCCGACCGCCGCGCATTTGATCCGTGGATCAGAACGAAAGCCGATGCCATGCGGAATGTTCTTGAGTACGCGTCTCGTGCGGGAGCGGCGCTCGACGGTCTGCCGGGCGTTGCATCTATTTTTGCCCCGCTTGGCCGGAGTTTAAAGGAACTTTCCGAGTTGGACATAGACGCATGGGAATTTCTTGAGAACGCGGTTGACCGGCACAAGGGCAATCGAGAAGCGGCCAAGAAAGAAATTTATAGTTTCATTGAAGACCAGACCGGCGAAAATTCATCGTATAACTTCCAGCGTATTCTCAAATGGGCACATGCCAAGGGCTACATGGCTGAGGAGAGGCGCCAAAGTCTCGGCCAGCTTTACGGCGAAGCGCGGGAGCGGTTCGTTCAGAAACTACGCGCCCAAAATCCGAATCTCACCGATGCCGAGTTTGAGAAATTGCTTGAAAGCCGCCTTGAACAGCACATGACCGAAGTTCATTGGAAATTTGCCTTAAAACTGCGAGCGCTTGTCGCGCCGGAGGAAACGATTCGCGACTGGGAAGTCGAAACGTCTGCAGGCACGTTCCATTTCCGCACGGATGAAGCTGGAAGGGAGGAAGAGAATCTAGACCGGACAGTTGCTGAATTGAACGAATTAGCGCGGTCAAAAGCCGAAAACTTTCCGTCTGTGTGGGATATCCAGCAGGGATTTCTTTCCAAGGAGAAACAAAAACAATTCGGCGAAAGCGATATTGATTTTAAATCGAGGTTGGGTCTGGATACAACCCTTCCGCTTATCCAGAAGCTAGAAATTGTAGATGCCCAAAATCTTAACAGGCTTAGAACGGACAAGGAACTAGCCATGGATTCCGAGATGGCTGAAGAGTTCCGGGCCTACACGCGCCGCGTTCATGCCGTAGAGCCTATTGTCCGAAGTGTTCTGGCGCATATCCGCGACAATGTGCTCCCAAGCGCGGCCATCCAGAAAAGCGACGGAAAACTTTCTTTAACCATACCCAAGAATCTACCCGCCATCGCTGAAGGTTTACTTACTACCAAAAATGTTCCGCTCGATCCGGCAACGCGCGCACGGTGGGTTTCTAATGCAAACGCCGTTCTCAAGGCTATTGTTTCTCTAAAAGACGAACTTTCGCGGGAACAGTTAACGAAGCGCAAAGATCAAGTTGCCGGTAAGATTTCAGCGAAACTCACTTGGGCCAATATTAAAGAAACAACAAAAGAGTACGTTCTCAGCATCTCACTCGATCCGCTCTTGGAGCCCCAGATTTTCCGCGGTGTGGAATGGGTGGAAGGACTTCGAACGCTTTACCATCGCTTGTGGGATATTGACTACGACGGTACGAATATGCCGCCGCCGCTTCTTTGGACATTCGTTTATCATTCGCTTGCCAAAGAGAATTTGGGCAAACCGAAGAAAGACCGCCGCCACGCCATGGAATATTACGATGCAGCCATGCTGGCCAAAATCCTAAACCAGGAAGTCTTAAGGGTGGGCGAGCAGGGTAAGGGCACGTACATATTCTTTTCCGGCGATCGCTTCCTTGCGCCCATTGTTTCTTCCTTCCTGAATAATTATTTTGAAGTGGGTGAACTCTTTACAAAGAAGGGAGAATTCCTGCCGGAAGGCTATCCGCGCGCCCATACGAAAGCTCAGGAGATCGCCGAACTGGTTCCGGGAAGAGGGGAAAGGGTATTTCAAGCTTTAGGATTACAGAAACGGTTTGATCCTCTTGCCAAAGGATTCGGTGCCGTATCCACCGTATTGGTGGGCCCACCGGCTCCCCCGCCTTTCTACCAACCCGCTCTTGATTTACTGAACAAAGCTTTTGAATACGGAGCCAATCCGTTACGCTCTGCGTACGAAGCCGTATCCGACTTTCTTACCACTGATTTTCAAGTTAAAGCTGTTCCCGAACGCGCACAAACCATGTCGGATTACTTTACGACAAGCGTTTCTTTAGGCGAAGGTATTGTCATCGGCGCGATCGGCGTTGCAACTACCGGTCTTGCGGTGTGGTTAGGGTTTAAAATTGCCAGAAAGTATCCTAGAGCTTTAACCTTTGCAGAAAGTCTTGCCTTTCCAGTAGCTGCCTATTATTTGGGATCGACGCTGGCCATTTCTGGTTTGCCACTTATCGCTCTTCTCCTGGTATCGGTAATGCCTCTTTTTGGTTTGATCTATGGTCTGGTAAAACGGGCCGAACGTTCCACTGGTTTGATTAGAAAATCAATTAACTACTCGCTCACCTACGGCGTATTTTCAGCATCTGTTTTGACTGAGCTCTCGCTTTTGGCGCGTTATGGTTTGATTACAGCCTTGGCTACGGCCGTGGCAATCAAAATTTCGATTGTACCCGTAGTTTTTCTCGGGCTAACTACATTCGCAGGTTTTCTGGGGAAAAATCTTAAGCCTTTGAGTCGAAACCTCTTTCTCAGGTGGCCCGCTCTTGTCGCTTCCGTAGGATTTGCGCTTTATGCGTTTGGCGCCGTTTCTTTGACGGGAACATTTTTTGCGGTCTTAGCCACCATTGCGTTTGTTCCTGCGGTGGTTTGGATCGCTCTGAAAGCGGTTTACTATACCCTTAAATTCCTCGTGACCCACCCATTTAGTGTAATGGTTCCGCTTGCGAGCTTAATCGGCGCGGGAGTGTTGATCGCCGGCGGCGCGGCGCTTACGGCTGCGTGGCCGGTAGGATTGGCAGCGCTTGCAGCCGCTTCGATTATCTTCTCTCTTACGCATTCGTACATCATTAAGCGAAGCAATCGCCTACCCACCTGGCGAGAACTGAAGAAACTCAAACAACGCGGCTTCAAATCTGTTGAAATCCGCGTGGGCTTTGACATTCCCGAAATAGAGAAGATTAGAAACAACGTTCGCATTCGTAAGGCTTTGCCCACCATCCGCTATGCCAATAAGCTGGGATTGGCCGTTATCCTGACGGCGCACAGCGGCCGACCGGGCGGAAAAGTGAATTCCAAGTATTCTTTGGCTCTGATTGCCCAGGAATTGGAAAGGCTATTAGGAATTAAGATCAATTTTCTTTCCAATAGCATTACGGAAAAGGGGGTTTCGCCGGATACGAAGAGCCGGATTAAATCTCTCGAAGCCGGCCATGCAGGCGGCATTTACATGCTCGAAAACCTCCGTTTTGCGGAGGGAGAGGAAACGCACGACCGGGAGTTTGCCCGCCAGCTTGCCGAATTGGCGGATGCCTATATCAACGACGGCTTCAATATGTATCACCGCGACAACGTCTCAGGCTACGATATTCTTGATTTTATTGAAGGCGATGTTTTGATAGGCGCATTGGGCGAGGAGGAACTGAGTAAGCTCCAGCTTGTTCGTGAACGTACGGATGTATTTGTCTTTGGGGGCGGCCCCCAAAAGATGGATGAAAAAATTAAGCAAAGCAAGACCATGTTAGGCGTGGCAGACGAGAACGGAAATCTTACTAAAAAAGGATCCATGCCTGGTGGTGCAAGTGTCTTGATAGGCGGAGCGCCTGCCATTGTGTTTCTTGCGGCCAAGGAGATCGAAGTAAAAATCAAGACTAAGGTTTTGCCGCAAGACGCCCGTGAGGCGCGCGCGTTTATGTCACTGGCGAAACTTCAAGGAGTTTCTGTCGAAACGCCGATCGACTTCCTCGTTTCAAAAGCAGATATTGCACCCCTTCTTAAGAAAAATGCGCCGAAGTCAGAAATTCAAAAGCTTATCGATAGCCATGGCATCGTCCGCGCTACGCTTGAAGAACTCGTGGAGGGAAAATATTCGGATCATTTTATTTACGACATCGGACCCGATACCGCGAAGAAGTATAAAGCCATCATTGGAAAACTCGGCCGCCGCGGCCGGCTTTTCTGGAATGGGCCTATGGGTGTTTATGAGTTCACAGGTTTGGAGCAAGGGTCAAAAACGGTTGCTCAAGCGGTGGCGGATTCCAAGGCAAAAACGGTAATTGGCGGCGGCGACACGGCGGACATGATGGAATCCATGGAGCTTGCCGACAAAGTGTGGCATGTATCAACGGGTGGCGGAGCTTCTCTGGATTTTGTCAGCGGGCGTCCGTTGTATGCCGTTGAGGCGATTCGCGATTGGTGGAAAATCCGCAGTGCCCACAAGCGCACGCATGGATTTTTAGGCATAGGTAGAGTTCTCGGTCTACTTCAGGCGAGGCCGTACCAAACAATTGAAATGGGGGGGCAAGAGTACGCTTATTACAGATCGCGCAGACTCAAGAACGGATTCCGCGTGGCAAGGCTTCATGCAAAATACAACACTGAATTCGATCAGAAATTTGGGGAACGTCTGGCGCCCAGCGAGTATTATGAAATTCTTATCGACAGAAACGGAAAAGCCGAATCGATCCTTCGGCATAGCGAAAAAGAATATCGTCTCGCTACCACTGCGGCACCCGGCGTTGATTTAACGGACGATATTGATCTCCGAAATTATGCGGGAACCGTTCTCGAATACGGCGATTTCTTGATGAAGAAAAAGAAACTCCAGCTTCGCTGGACGGACACCGACATTTATCGGCTGCACAACCTTATTAGCGACGGAAAGTTCAAATCAAATCCGGAAATTCCGAACATGTATGAATCCAAGCTCGCTCTTCCCGGGATACGCGGCGATCAACGTATCCATGGCGATAAGTCGTATACCACACCCAAAGATGCTACTACATTTGATCCTGTTTTCCACTTTGAATACCGTGCGGAAGCCGTCGGAGGCAATTCGACGACGCTTGTTATGAAGCCGTCTAACCAGCCCAAGTCCGGCGGTTTCGAATTTCTCTTAAGGCCGACGACTTCTATTCTTCAAATCGGCGGCGGCACCATCGGCTTAAAGGCCGCTTACTGGGCTCTCGCCGATGGATTTAAAGTCGTTCTTGCCAACCGGTCGCCAAGCGCGCAAGGCATCAATCCATATAACATCGGTATTCCTATGATTTTTATTGCCGACTACACTCCGGGCAAAAATACGCCAAAGCAAAACACTGCTATGCGCAGGCGCTTTAAGGAAGCGGGAATGATTCTTGCGGGAGGAGATAATTACGATGTTGAGAAATTCTTAAGCGGTGTTCCGCTTGAAGCCGGCTCCTACGTTGCCGAAAAGCCTGCGCTGGTCGATGAAGGGCTCGATAAAAAGTATAACCCCAGCATCCAGGAGCTTGCCGCACTTCCGGCTGACTTAAGAGCCCGCGCCGAAAAATATATCGGAGAGACCAACACCCACGTACTGCTCAAGGAACTGCTTGAACGGTTTGATGTCCCTATTTTTATCCAAGGTTCCAACGAACCGGCCGATGCCGACGTGGGCATCGAAACCGTATTCATGAATGCGGCAGGTCTTAGTTTTAAATTCCACACTTGGGTTAAGGATCTTAAGAGAAAACTCAAGGCGCTCGTGTTTTTTATTCCGTCCTGCAATACAACGAACCGGATCAACGACGACATACTTTTCTACGAGATTGAGAAGATCATCGGAAAAGGAAAAATTGCCTATGTCGAAACTGATGTGCTTACAGCGCGCCGCATAAGCGATACCGGAGGAGCGGAGTGGGGTGCGAAAGAAAAGGAAGGCGCTAAGTTTGAGGTAAGCTACCACCACTGGGAAGATGCACTGTACATTCTAGAACAGATTAAATTGTTGTTTGCGCATCCCATTTCGCAAGCCGTCGGTGTGATTTTGCCCGTCATTACTTATTTTGTCGCGACATCGGTTTTTGCCTTGGCCGGAATATCTCTTCTCGCTTTGATGCTCGTTTCTTTCGTACCCTTAGCTTATGTGCTTTATCGTTTGATCCATCCCATAGACCGCAGGATTCCATGGCTTCGTGACAAGGAAGGTAATGTAATTTCTTATAGAACCTCCGCTACTTCGGGACCCCAGCATCACCACCACATTGGACATGCAGTTCACAAAATAGTTTTAAAGGATGGGACTACAGTACCACCTAAGGTCATGAAGCAGGTCGTTGCGAAGGCCCGCCGGATGGCCCTCGTGTATTTCAATGGGAAATCATTTGATCCCACCAAGTACCACACGGAGATTACCGAAAAGAAGAAGATTCGCCATCCATTTGTAGCTCCGATGTCGGTTATTGAGGAAGTGGGTGGTGTGATTACGACAGACTATTTAACGGAACAGGAATCTAACGTTGTGCCCAACATCATTACTGCTTTAGAAGGTGTGGTGGGTCACTTCCGTTCTCGTGAAGTGTCACAGGGGCTGGAGAACGTAGACCAAGTAATGATGGTGGATCAATATAAGAAGATGGCCGAAGAAGCGTTCCCAGACCCTGAGGTTCCGCCGGTTGAGCCGAAATTCCGCGATCAGCTTAGAACGCCTGCGAAAAAAGCCTTCAAAGGCCGCGTTCCGGATATTAAAGGAAAAATCGTGAATCCTTCCGTGCGCATTAAAGTTCCCGGGAAAGCCAAGGCGGCGGGAGATAAAAAAGCCGCGAAGCCCGTTGATGCATTGTTTGCCAGCCGTCCGACGGCGGAATTTGTTCTTCAGCCGACACCGCTTACAGAAGGCGAACTTGAAGAAGTTTCCAAACTTGCTCTCGCTGCCGATGGCGGGGTCCGAAATCTCAAAGACTTAGTCTTCAAATTGTTCCGTACTTGGGAAAATCTTGTGTGGGATGAGGCTCGTGTAAAGGCAAAGGATATGGAAGAGAATTCCGTGCTTCTCCGTGCATCACTCATTAGATTTGTCGAGCGGAAAGATGACCGGTTTCTGCAGAAGCGCGAGTTGGGCGAAGCGCTCGCTGTGTTGGATAAAATTGAACAAAATTTAAACACAGTCTCAAAGCGTATTGAAGAGAGTGAAAATCAACTCCAAGGCGGAGAACTTGAAACGGCTGTTTCGCTTACCACGGTTCTTGCGCGTCTTCGATCTTTATTGGAACGGGCAAACGCGACCTTGTCTCCAGAAATTGATTCTGCACTCATACACGGTCCTCCGGCCGCCGGAGCGTTTCCAAAATCCGAACTTCCTGCCGAGAAATCTCCTTCCGAAAAATTAGTTAAAATCATTTTTGATCCTCAAATTACCGGCGTCGAAAAGAATGGGCAAATCATCAGCCGCGATCAACTTTACAAATTCATCAGAGAAAATTTCAAAGATATCGAATTGAGCCTCCGTGCCGTCGAAGGCTCACGCAAGTGGAGCGCGCAGTACGATGACATCCGCGGCCGCCTTATCCAAATTCTGGAAGCCGTTCATACGACTACGAAAGACAAAATTTGGAAAATGCTCGTCAGCTATGGAATTTCTCCGCGCTATTGGCTTCCCATTACACAAGAACTCGAGGAGAAAGGTGAAATTGGACCTGCCACTTTCCAGAAAGTAAACACACACCATCGTCTTACATTAGAAGCTGACATTGAAATGCTGGGAGAATTGGACAGACCGGGAATGGTTGAGCTGGCGTTTTCCGAGGGAGGACACCCCGAAGGTGGTTATACCAAACAACCTCCCGAGCTTTGGGGGAAGATCACAAGGGAGGAAGTGCTCGCTCATTATGAAAAGACAGGCGAAGAGATTCTCTATTCACCACATGCCGATCACGCCGTTATTTCCGAAGACACACCCAAAGCCAAGAGAGTTATCCGCGATCATCTCGAGCAGCATGCCACAATAGCCGGAACAACATCGATGAATATCGATCCTTCCCACCTTCGTGATGAGAACGCGATGATTGAGCGTGTCGAGGAAATTTCCGGGCGCATTGACGAAATCGCCGGCCAGAATCCGAGTCTTGCTAGAGAATTTGGCGTGCTAGGGTCGCTCGAAGATTTCGTGGAATCATTTTTGATTAGCGGACAAATTCCCGGTGATGACGGCGAGATGGATGAAGCGGACGGTCTTCTTCGCACCGGGACGATGACCGAAAAGGAAGTCATTAATATTGCTCGTAATGAGTTTAGGAAAGCCGTTCGTGATCGCTACGTGAAGCTTCGCTCAACCGCAGAAGATATTACAGAGCAAGATGCCGGGTTCGATTTCGATTACGATCTTGCGCATTTTGGAATTGGGACGGTTGTCGAGGTATTCAACGAATTCGCCAAGAGGCTTCCGGAATGGATGACGTATGAGCTTGAAATCGGCGAAGTTCGCGCGGGAATTTTAGAACCCACAAACGCAGCTGAGGTTGTCTACGCAGTCGAGCGCGTCGCGCCCGAGCGCCGACATTTAATAGCCATTGCCGACGGTGGCGCACATGGAGCGACCGGCGGAGATCCAAAGGCTATTATTAAGGCTTACGGAATAAAAGCAGAAGTTGAGAAGCGGCTTAAGGCGAGCGGTATGCTAAAGCCCAATGAAAAAATTGCGTGGGCCAAGCACGGCTCAAGCGGGCTTACCATGGAATCGTTTGAAGATTTTGCTAATGTAGGAGTGCGTACCGTAAATTGGGCCACCAATGGTTCAATACTTCTGATCACCGGACTCAATACGATTCGAAATGAATATCCCGAAGCGGGCGAGCTTTACGACCGGTTTGTTGCAAAAACACTCGAACGGCATGGGGTGGCTGTTGATGAATCAAACCTTCCTATAGCCGGGACGACCGCGCGAACCATTCCAACAGGTGATCTATCGGCTTACGATCCAGAGCTTAGCGTAATTTTTAGCCGTCTATGGAAAGAAAAGTATGGTGTACATCGCGTGCCCGCGGAATGGGATCCCGATACAAATGTACCCGAACCATACAAAACTCGGCTGATCAAGGCAGCTCGGGATAATTTCCTTGCTAACGAACTAAAGCGGCAAATCAAGTTCTTCGTTGATGATATTAACAAACTACCAGAAGGTGCCAAGCGAAAGCTTATCGACAGGATTAAGAATTCCGAAGAAAAAGGCAGGGAAGGCATACGCACGGTCTTGAAGGCACTTAATACCAAGAGACTCGCGGACGGCAGCACTGAGACACGCGGTTTGGATGGGCTTGGCTCACGTATCCTGCAAATTTTAAAGGAACGGGGTTCGCCACGGCAAAAGACCGTCCGCCTTGTACCAAACGACATCGATGAAATTTTGGAGATGGTGGCCGAGCGTCTTGAAATTCCATGGACTTCGCCCGTTCCAACGGTTGATGAGGCGGAGGATGACCTGAGCGGTGTGCGTTTAACCGCCGCCGGCGCAGGATTTGGGTCAGCTTCCGTAGGGGTGCACGGCAGTGCGTCCGCATTAGACGCGTATACCGAAGAGCTCCAGCGCGCAAGCGGTCTCGAATTAATTCCCACTTCACTTGCCGGCGCGGAGACAGATTTTTTTGCTTCCGCGACGACAAAGCTCTTCCCACTCGAAGGGGAGACTGGCGGAGTACGCACCGTCGACGATATGAAAAAAAGTTTTGCCGATCGCATGCCGTATGCTCTCCGTTTCGGGTCCGGCCAAGCGCCCGTTTACATCATGAACCGCCATGTACATCGTTCGGCCATTTCTCTTAATCGTGCTAAGGCTGCAAAAATAGTTCCCGATCACACTGTTTTAGTCGCTGTCCCTGTGAGGCCCGGCGAAGAATTTCCTCATACGATCGGCCATTTCCATCCGACCGGAGAATTCTATCAATTCTACACAAAAGGAATTCAAGTTCATCCGGATATTGACCGGAACACGGGTAAGATTCGGGGCGTCCGTGTTGTCATTAGCGAACCCGGAGATATTATTCCAACCGGAGTGCGCTACGGTCATATCACATACAATTTAAGCGAAACCCAGCGGCTGGATATGTTCGACTGGAACGCTTCTCAAGCGGATTCGGATTATGAACCTTATTTGTCAAAGGGAAGCCCGGTAATTATTGTGAAAGGAAAAGATGGAAGAATTCACTGGGAGTGGAATCCTAATTACAAGGCGGAAGATTTTGACGCAAAAATTTTTGGCGGAGTTGTCCCGAGTAAAGAAAAGATTGAAGTGGTGCGCATAAAGCGCGATCTCAGCCATTGGGAAAAATTTGGTTTGAAGATCGGCAACGGACGGCCTCTCTACGATCAAGTAAACGACGAGTCATCCATGACGGCGCTCGGCCAGATTATTCATAACCCCGATTTATTTGAAAGCGCCTACGAAGCCAGCTTCGAGAAAGTGGATGCCAAATCGCTTGAACCGCTTGCTTTAGAAGATTTCACCATAGAGAAAACCTGGTTGAGCAACCTCGCTGACCGTCTGATGACCTGGACCATCCGCATAGCCATGGCGATTTTAACGAGCCGCTTTTTCCACTGGATTGCTCCATGGGCGGCCGATTGGGTCATTGATAGAGTGGAAAAAATTGTTGAAACGGTAGACGGTTGGTCGGAGGAAACCTTTGCTCCCCTTGTCACAGCTTTGGAAGAGACGAAGACGGGCAAGAGAGCCGTCGATTTCTTCCGCTGGATCCAAAAAAGCACATCTGTTCAAGAGGATATTGCTACGAGTTCTCCATTTATTGACCATCTGAATCGCGGGGAGGTCCGGCTGATTTATAGCGCCGCGCTTTTGACTTTACTTCGTGAAGAAGTCGCCAGGCGCCGCGGGGGACGCTCCGTCACGAAGATGCTGGGCTGGGTGCTGCCGAGCGACCGGGAAGTGGCCGCCAATGCTTTTAGCGATGTGCTGGATCGTGTTCGTGAAATTGAAAATCGCGGCACGGCAAATGCCGGTGAAATTCGGGTTATACAAGATGAGTTGAATAAGTCCGTAGAAGCATTGGGCCCGTTGGCCGGCGAGATCAAAGCTTTGGAGGAAGATCCGGCCGCTCTTACCATTGACCGCATGATTTCTCTCATTCGTCAGGCATTGATGTACGCGGAAGCTTTCAGGACCATCGCTGAAATTAATGACGCCCTCGCGCGGAAGACGATGGGCGAGGATAGCGATGCCTACAAAGCCTACACGAAACGGATGGGCGAAATCGGTGAAGCCGTTGCGACATTGACCGAACGGCCCGTGGACTTGCTGAAGCGAAGCGGGCTCGGGCTTCTCACGGGCGCTTTAAATATCGCCGAGCCGGGAAAAAAGTGGGGAACCCGCCTTAAAACCGTTCTTGAAAGCGGTGCTGACCGTTCGAAACCGCTCAGCCGATCGGAATATTTCATGCTGAACATGGTCAGGCGTTCCTTTGCGCTTAAGATGGTGGATCGAACCATTTTACTCGCGGTTAGAGCCGTTCGCGGGACAAAAGAATATCTGGTTCCGAGCTCGAGTCTGGAATCCCGGATTCAGGCGCTCGCCATTGTGGATCAAACATCGCCGACGCGCTTCTACCAGCTTCAGAAAATTGCCAAAGAAATTCTCTATTACCTGACCGGAGGATCTTTAAGCCGCTTTTTCTTTAACGCAGCGAAGCGGCGGCTTCTTCTGGCAGCAACACTGGGCGCCGGCGCATCGCTTGCCGCCATTTTCATAGGCATTGTCTGGAAAAAGCTCGAACCCTCCGACATCAAGGATGTTTACAAGGACAAGAGTCAGGCCATTTATGATTCCGTCAAGAAACTGACGGCCGCCCGGAGCATAAAAGATGTCTACAAAGGTGTCCGGGAACTTCTGGGAAGCGCTTTTCTACCGCAACATTTGAAAGGAAAACTGGCAGGGCAGGTTCTAAACGCAGCGGCGCTTACACTGCTTGCCGGCGCGGTAACCACGGTTATCGTTTCTGTAGCGCGTATACTCAGCCGCGAGCCGAAATGGCACGCTGCGGACGATTCACCGTCCAGCCGTGTTTTGGCAGAGTCCCGAGCAACCGATCATGATAAAAATGAATTGGCCCTGACCGGAAATCTCAGCAAGTTCCTCGAAAATATGATTAACGATCCTGATCCTGCCCGCAGAAGGCAGCGGCTTGCTATTTTATTAAACGGCCGTCAAGGCCTTCGCCAGGATATCGCCGCTCTTGTCGACGCCCTTTATGCAAAGCATCGAGATGATACGGAAGCAAGCGGCTTTGGTGCGGAATTATCGTCTTCTCGAGAACTCGTAGAGACGCATCGAGCCATAGTTGTCGTACGTGCAAGCAGTAAGTCCGAAGCTGTCTTGCAGGGGGTTAGTGCGTGGCAAAATGGTGCCCGGCTCATTGGAGTTTCGGTAACGACGCCGGATGCGGAGGATGCCATTGCGGAACTTAGAGATGTTGTAAAGGCAAGTCCGTATAAGGTGTTGGTGGGAGCGGTTTCCATTACTGAGTTATCCGAGGCTCAACGGGTTCTCCAGAAGGGAGCGCAGTTTCTCTCGAGCTCGGTATTAATACCGCAGTTAATTTCGCTGGCAAAGCAGCACAAAGTGCTAAGCATAGTTGGCGCATTCAGTGAGGAAGAAGTCCGGGATGCTGTTCGATCAGGCGCGGATTATATCAATCTTTTCCCGTTCGGTATTGATACGGGTGATAACGAAGCGGATCTTAAGACATATCTCCGGGTATTGGAAGAAACACAAATGGCACTGGAATTTCTGCATCAAACCGTTGCCTTTCTCGATCCTAATGACGTTGAACCCGGTGAAGTTATCGTAAGCACTCCCACGGATGTTTGGCGAGCGCTCCGATCCGGAATTGATCCGAGTACCGCTTTGCTTATCAAAAAGCCAGATCAAGTTGGTCTAAATCATGTGATGGCTATTGCCAGGGCGGTACCGGAAGCAAGGCTTATTCCCGGCGGTGGCATACGGCTGACACACCTAAGTGCCTTGGGTATGTTGCCGCATCCAGTTTCTACCGAAAGGAAATTAGCGAGCGCCGTCATGATCGGCGGAGCTATTTTTGGCGATCAACCTTCTACCGAAAAGGCCGCTGAAAGAATTAGAAGAGTGGCGCGTACTCTTAAGAGTCCTACGGCAGCAGGTTTTGGAACAAGCATGGAGATTCCGGATCCGGCTGAGTTCATAAGTGAGGATGATTTAGCGCTTCTTGAGAAAGCGATTGCACAATCTTTGGATCGAGAAAGTCCGCATGTGGAAAGAATGGTGCGTACGGTTACGGGCCGGCAGATTTCCACGATTGAAGAAGCGCTTGGGGAAGGAGACGGAAATGGATCATGGGCAACGGTGCGGAAAGTTTACCGAAAGGAACTTCCGCCGGCTCTTAAAGATGCCGTCGAAGCAGAAGACAGTTTTGCCGAAAGCGTGCGCAGAAAATTAATGGGTGTCTATACGGCTCTCGAGGCTTCGCGGATCAGCGCGGTTCTTGCTGATGAGGTAGTCAAGAAAACCACGGATAAGAGTCTCGTTAACCTTGTTCAATTTATTACGGGGTGGGGAAGAGGCCGGCGGGGCGCGGTTCGGATGAAGAAGTGGAAGCGGTGGTTTTTCCAAAAACATGCCGGTGCGCGTCAGGTCACATCGAAAATCATCGATACGTTTTTCGGTAAGCCCGAACCGGGAACCGTTCGCCATGCTGTTAAAGAGTCCACGCTTGATTTTCTTTTCTCCCGAATTCCTCCCGAGCAAGGCGCGCTTCGCAGTACTTATGTTAACCGGCAGATTGATCCGGAAAATAAAATTGTCCATCAATTGACGTTGGGCGAAGAAACATTTCAAGTTGAAATGGCGGATCACGGGCGATTGATTGTACATCATATTAACCGCATGGATCCGACCGCGCCTTTTATCGAGCGCTTAACGCCGAACCCCGTGGTTTCCGGCGGGGTATTTGAATTCGAAGGCAATCATTATGTCGTGCGGATCCGGGACAACGCCGAAGACGAAGAAGATATTCCGGAAATTATTCATTTCAAACATTTCGCGTATCATACGGAACGCTCCATTCAATTCGCGAGGCGCTGGCTCGGCATTCTTTCCATCGCCATGTTTGTCCGCGACGGCTGGAAGCGGTTCTCCAATTGGAGGGGCCGCCGTCAAACTCAAAAAGGACTTCGCCAGCGCGTCCAGCGTCTAAGAGAACTGGATGAAGCGCTCACCTCCGGCGCCCTTGCGCTTACCCGGCAGGAATCCATCGTAAGAGTCCAGGAAGAAATCTCCGCGATCAAGAATGAAGCGGAGAGAGAACTGCGTATGCTCGGAAAAAACCTCCGCATTCTCGAGCAAAAAGCTGAAGAAGGCGGTTTGGATGGCGAGGGCGGCGTAACGCTTGAATCAATCTCGGATTGGTTATGGCGCTATATGCTGGCCATGCGCACAGCGCAGGCGATGGAACCGGTTCTCTCTGCGTTGGCACGAAAGTTTCTAAAAGACGAGCGCACCGAATGGCTCGGTGCTCAAATTAACTCGCTCTTGGCCGGTCAACTCATTCTCTTGAATCAGCCCGTCGAACTCAGCGAAAAATTGGCCGGAAAACTTGAAGAACCGCTTAACACGATAGGTTATCGCACCACGTTTACCAGTGAATTCCAAAGTGAGCAGGCGGATGCGGATGGAGGAAAAAAAGTATTCAAACTAAAAGTTGGCGATGAAATTGTCCAGGTCCACATTGAAGAGGGCAGAGCATTAAATGTCTTTCGTGGAGATCAAACGGATAAGCCGCTTACCAAACAGCCGCTGAAGTTTGGCGATTCTTTTAAGATGGACGAACAGGAATACACCGTAACGCGCGGAGAAAACGACCAGCCCGAAATTAAATGGAAGGGTGATAAAAATCTTAGACTCGGAACGCGGCTGGTTGCTTCGACACGCGCCTTGAAGGTCGATGATTTTAAACCGCACACCGATTTGATCGAACTCGTTCAAGATTTGATTCTGAACATTATTTTCTTCCTCACTGTTTTAATTGACTATACGAGTGTTGCGGCCGGTGTTTCGAGACGCGCTATCGGAACGGGCCGGCAAATCGGCGTGGGCGTGCTCGGTATTTTGGGTTCGCTTAGAAACTTCTTAAACACCCTGATCAGTGAGGGCGGCATTTGGCATATCTACAACGAAATTAAAAACTGGGTTAAAGAAAAGCCATTTCGCCGCAGCATTTTCGTTGCCTGGCACTCGTACGCCATTGCTTACGCTTTTTATGTAATCTTCGGCGGGATTTTCCGCCACAATCTGAAAGGTGCGCTGGCCGGCGAAATTTTAGAACGCCATAAAGGGCTCGCGGAGGACATTTATAAATTGCGTGAGGCCATGGAAAGCGTTGATCAAAACCCCATTCGGAGTCATCTGCTCAGTGAAAAGGTTGACGCGGAGGGCAGAAAAGTATCGGCTCTTGAAATCGACGGGAAAACCATTTATGCCCGCTTGGAAAAAACAGGCCGCACAACTCTATTCCTGGATGAAGAATTAAAAACCCCCGTTCGTCCGAAACCCATTAAGACGGGAAAAACATTCAAGCTGGAGAATAAAAAGTACACCCTTACCGCCGGCGATTATGGAAAGCCGTTGATTGAACGGCCGGCAGAGAAAGACGCAGAGGCGGAAGCAAAACGTAAAGAGAGAATGCGCGAGCATGCCAAGGCGATTGTTAAAAAACTTCTTTCGCGCTCTTTCCAGGATGTCGGATTTGATCTGGTAGTGGCCATGGCGGTTTACCATGTCGTTACGCAAGCTGCGATTCCTGCCGTGAAGCGGTCGGCTGATTACCTGGAGCGGCGGAAAGCAAGAAAACCATACTTTGTTCTCGATGTGAAGGATCATGAGGGAATTCAGAGGTATTTGAGCGGCCCCGGTCAATTGTCACGTATCCTATTTGCCGCAGAGCACGGCAGCCATCCGCGCCTGCGTGAAGTGGCTTACCGTACATTAGAAGCGGCATATCCGGAAACGGTCGGCCGCCTCATTCAGACTTTTCTCTTGCAGGAGGGAACCGGCCTTTATCCGCGGCAGTCCACTCCGCTGAATCCCGAGACAGCCCATGAGATTCGCCAGATTTTCGAGATGGCAGCCCAGGGAAAATCCGAAGATGAAATACAAACAGTTGTTGCTCGCTGGATACAAAAGAAAAAGCCGGTTGTTCCGCCCGCTCCGAGGTCGTATGAACGTTTGGCGAGGCCCGTCATTTTGCCTGTAACTCAACGGGAAGCCAAAGATTCCCGAGAAGACGCTCTTCGCGATATTGTGGAGGCCCTTCAGGATGGCGGCGCTGCTTCACGTGAAGGCCGATTGGCGCTCCCCGAATTGTCCGATGACGCAAAACGCGAGCAAGGATTATCCGCCGGCTTTGGGGCGTTCAATGAACGTAGAGCTAGAGAAATTTTAATCAGGGAAGTCGGCGAACTTGTGAATAGACTAATCTCATCTTTACCACATAGAGCGAATGTGAGTAGTTACAGCAATTTCATATCATTTACGAATGAACATGGTGTGCGGCATGAAGCCAAAGTTAGCGAAGAGGATGACAGGTTCGTAGGTCTTTTCAGGACAAGTTCTCTAGCAGCTCAAATATATATCAGAGATGGTGAGTGGAGAAAAGCGTTTTCCGAAGTTAATAGTTGGGATTTAATGAACTGGCGCTCGGACTCGGAAGGTGAAAATAAATTGCAACGATTAAAAGCCCGTGTTGGGATTTTTGCTGCTGCTGACATTGCCGCCGGCTTTGGGGCGGAGGCGGGATTGAATGCGGGATATGTGCATATCGAAACGTCGGCGAATGCGCCAAAGAGGATTCAGACTCTGTTAAATGCGGGCAGGACACCCATTGTTCACCTGAAATCTACGGCTTTGGAAACCGGAGCCAATTCCATCAGGCAGGAAGTGGAGCAGATGACCAAGGGTCTGAACGGTTTGCGCGACCGCATCGTATTCCTTTACCAGCCGAATGCACCTCAAACCGTTGAAACCGCGTCGCTCTTTGCATCCGAAATTAGAAGGACTGTCGGGGCGAATGCCACCGTCCTTTATGGCGGCCAGTTAACGAAGGAAAATTTAGCGAGCTTCCTTAGATCGCGCTTGTTTGACGGCGTTCATCTCTCCGATCCGGGGTTGGCCAAGAAGGCGGCTACTATTCCGCTGACGAAACACCAAATGCTTCTTCTGGATGCCAAAGATCCAAACCAGGCATATGAAATGTCGCTGGCTGTTAAGGCGGTTAACGATCATCACGCTGCCCGAAGAGATTCTTTCTGGCGAGGCATTCATTTTTCGGTTCGCTATCTGATACTACCGGCGTTAGCGCTCCTTTCCGGAACATTTGCGGCAGCAATTTTGGGCAGCAGTCTGGCGCTCGGAATCGGAGCGTTTGTTGCTGCTTTCTTCTTTCTGCTTCCCGCTGCATTAAATATAACCAATCAGGTTTCGAGCGGTTGGTTGAAATGGACGGCCGGAGCATTCTTACCGGCAGTTCTTGGCGCTCTCTATGCATGGGCCGTTTGGGCCGGAGCGTTGCCGGCTTCGCTCGCAATTCTTACCGTTTCTCCCGTTGCGGCCATAGCGATTGCCGGCGTGCTCGCTTTGCCGTTCTTAATCACGTTGTTCAAGATTTTTGAGCGTTTTGTTGATTTTGTAGGGGGTGTCATTGCGACGGCGCGTAGCCGGGGCGTCTCGCCCCGGATTGCCGGGCAAGATGCCCGGCCTACGCGATCGGGGGCTCGCAATGACGTGACAGCTTTATGGGGAGCATTGGGTTTACTGCTCCTGAACGCGGCTGTTGTCGGCGGCTTGTTGCTTTTTGGAACTGTTTCCAGTGCGTTAGTGATCGCTTTAGCTTTCTTGCCTTCGATTGCTTATATCGGAACAAAAGTTTTCCGGGCGGCTCAAAAACCTTTTCTGGATTTCCTGCATAATATTTCGCCGGTTAAGTTTACGGTATTCACCTTAATAGCCGCATTAGTAGGTACCGCTGTTTCAGCCTTTACCTCAGCGCCGCTTGGCGTTCTCGTACTTACTTGGGCAGCCGCATTCCTGCTTCTCTATCCGATTTATGGCTGGGCAAAGAATTATTTCGCGCATATTGAAAAACAATCGGTTTGGCGCCGTATCGCGGAACCGGTCGGAATTTTTGCCGGCTCACAAGCGCTTGTTTTTTCATCCGTGCCTTTAAGTGCTTTAGCCGTGAGCATGGCAGGAATAAGTTGGCTTGGCTGGCTTACGCCGATGATTGCTGGTTTGGCTTTAATAACCGCTTCGCCCATATTTATAGGTGCGTTAACTGTTTTCGGCCTTTTCCCAGCAGTGACTATTATCCTCGGGTACGGATACCAAAGGTCACAGGCTCTCTTTAACGCGATTGGCGTGAAATCACCTGCGAAGCGCACGGCCGCTTATCTTTTACTGGGCGTAGCAGCTTTATTTTCAGTCACCGGTGTGGGCGTTCTTTTAACAGCTTTCATTCCCGCGACCGTCGGAGGATCTGTGTTCGCAAAGGTCCTTACCTCTTTGGTTGCCGCGCATTATTTTCTGCACGGGGGCGTTTTCCATCCGGAAATGCTCCTGCTTATTCCCGTGATCGCCAAGCTTTTGCGCTGGTACGATCGGCACCCGTGGCCAAAATTTGTTCTTTATCTTTCTTTGACCGCCGTATTCGGCGGAGTCGCTGCCGGTCTTTTGGGATACTACGTTTATAGTCTTCAATATCTACTTGGTGTTAGTCAAATGGTACCCGCTTTAGGCAGTGTAGAATGGCTCCACATTATAGAAGGCGCATTCGTTGCGGTTGCCGGCCTCTATCTCGTTTCCAAATCCGCCCATTGGCTTTATCACCGCTATTTTGCGCCGGTCCCGGTTATTTACTCGCTCGGACATTACACGCGTCCGATGCCGGCCGGCCTGGAGAAAAGTTTAAAGGATGCCACGCTTCAAATGGTCCGCTTCTTTAATGACCGGGACAAATTCAATGACATTTACGGGCCCTTCATAGATGATTTAAGAACACACCAGGCCGATCTTCCGGAGGCCGCGAAGTTTTACATCCATCAATATCTGAGTCATCCGAAAGCAGAATATCGGATGCTTGCCGCCGATATTCTCGATGAGATTTACGGCGAACTGGGTAAATTTGACCGGGCAACTATGCAGGAAGTCGACCGTGCGCTTACGCGCAGATTAAAGGAAGAGAGCGATAGCGATGTGTTGAAACTTCTCGCCGGCATTTTGAAAAACCACGGCCGCGAGAATTTGGTTGCCGAAGTCATGTATGAGCGGCTGGTCGCGGCCCGAGATGAAATTGAAGCAAGTCTCGGCCAATGGCTGAACGAAAAACAAACCAAGGATGCCGAGAGAAATTTCCACGGAACACGCGCCATCATTAACATAGCCGGCATGCTTTCGGCCGGCGCGATTAAACATCTGGGTACTCAGGATGTTCAGGGCATATCGAAGTCAAAATTAAGTGCTGAGCTGGAATGGTTTGTGCGGAACACGCGGTTGAAAAAACCAGCCGGGCTCATCCTTCGCCACCGTGCATTTGCCGCTCTCCAGCAAATTGAACGGGCGCAGGGCCGTTTGAAACTCAGCCAAACCAATGCTTCCCTTGAAAAAGAATTTGGCCGCGATTTAGACCGCGGCCGCGCCGAAGATATAAAAGCCAGCTTCCCGCAGGGCGTTGATCCAAGTTTACTCCGTATCACCGATATTAAGGTGGTAAAGCGTTACGGAAAACGCAGGCAGAATGCGGGACCCATCGAAAATCTACCCAACGCGATTCACGCTGTCACGCTGGCTGTTCCCGCCGCGAGGCGTTTCCATAATAATTTCGATAATACGTTTACGAAGAAACCCTCCGACGGCGTAGCTTCCCAAGCCATTATCGAAGGCATCAACCAGGAAGAGCGCGTTGCCGCAGAAAGTGTAGTGGCCGAAGGGTATCGTGATGATGCTCCGACTGTTACCCCCGGCCTCAGACTGGGCGGTGGCTGGATGTATCTGCGCAGGAAAAGCATCGATCGCGTGGAAGCTTCGCTTGGCGCAGATCCCGAAGAGAAAACAGAAGCCACGATTAATATTCTAAATGAAGATCAGATCAACATTGTGGGACTTGGGCCGAAGGGAAAAGTTTTGGAAGCGCCCGATCTTCACGCGCTTTTGTTTGTCGGACCCAAGGGTGCGCGCGTCGATATCGACATCAAAGAAGATCCGATTACCGGTGAAGCGACCGCCGATTTTAGATTAAAGGAAAACCTGCTCGAAGCTGCGCGCGTACGAGGAAAGGATGTCTCTGAAACGCATGGACTGGCGCTGCTGCGTGAGAGAAATTACGAGCTGGTTGGTCAAATTCTTAAGATAATCCACGAAGCCAAAAGAAACCGTCCCTTGGCAGGACAGGTAGCGGGATTCATCCGGCAGGGACTCCAAATTCGCGGCCGCATCGGGGGAGAACTCATAAAGCAGGCGAGCGATGAGAGCGATCAGGATTTTCTAAAGCGGGCTGTAGCGCATGTTGTCGAGCGCATCGAGAGAACGGGAACGTACACGCTTCGTGACGAAGAAGGTAGAAGACTCATCACATTTGTGATGGACGGCGATCTCACACCCGTCATGGCTGTTCACTCCGGGAAACTGGATTATGTTGTCGGCGCAACGGCGCTTCCCGAAGCCGTGCTCCGCGCCATGCTTTCGAAGGGTAAGGATTTTGAGTATGCCGCCGTAATGTCTACCTATGAGATGGCCAGAAAAATTCCCAAGGGTTCAAGCCTTGTCAAATTGTTTTCACTTTACCCCTACGAAGAAGTTGAGCTTCTGGCGGACGGCGGTTTCACGCATCCGGCCATTGTCGAGCTCAAGCGCACAAACGACATTACGATCGAAAATGTGACTCAGGTTCTACAAAATCATCTAGGCCGGGTTTCTGCGGTATTGGAACAAGCCATTCGAGACAGCGCCGATGAAAAGACAGCAGCGCATTTCAGAAAGCTGAAGGACAAACAAAAAGTGCCGGCCGAGAAACTAAAAAAATTGGCCAGGCAAATCGTCAATACGGCCGAGCTTCGCAAGTGGACCACGAAATACAGCTCCTGGGATCCGCAGTCTGAAAAATTGGCGGGCGGAACCGACGGCGTGGTTTATATCGGCGCTACGAAGCGCAATCAATTCATTCCCGGCATGAATGTGGAGCCGAGAATCGAACTGGGCCCGGCCGGCATTCCGGGTGTTTATACGTATCGGATTACGGAGAGCGGGGATTCGGGCCGCGGCGTTGTTTATGAAATTACGATGGAGACGAGGCTCGCCGATCTCTTGAGACATGAGAGCGAGTACCGGGTGAAATGGGGTGAGGCCCGCTTCGCCTTTGAAGTAGGAAAAGCCTATCTGGCCGAAGCAAACGGCACCCTTTCCGGGTTTGAAATGTTTAACCGCGCCGAGGAGGAATTGGTCAGAGCCGAGCAAATTACTTTGAAAGCGTTAAGCAGCGCCCGAAAAACCGGTGCCGAGGATTTTGAGAATGAAATATTCCTGCGCGAAATTCAGGCGGAGAAACTTTTGCTTGAGGCCAAGAAAACAATTTTAGGATTAAATAGAGAAGTCCAAGACGTCGATCGAGCAAATCAAATGGCCGAGGAAATTCTGGAACAAGCTTTATCACTTGTCCCGACTCACGAAGAAGCACGTTCGCTTCATACCCAGCTTCTCACCTATCACGGCAAGCGTAAACCGGCATTCAAGACGAAAGGCATTGAAAGAGAATTCGACGGCTCCTTCCTTATCCATCCGGAGATTATGCCTGCAAGAAGCGCGGCTGATATCAACCGGGAATGGCAGGAAGGCATTGCCCGCGGGGACACTCACTTTTTAATCCGGGTCCCGGCAGCGGATGCTGAGACCATCGACACTTTGGTCGATGGCATTGACGAGAATATTATTCGGGATACCTCGCGCACCGTTTTCTTCTGGGAAGAGCCTTCTAATATAAGTCAGGAAGGACAGCTGAAGAAATCGGACGCGGAGACTACAAATGAGTCCATGGGACGCATCCGCGGATTCTTGGCAGAACGGTTTGGAGAGGCCTATGCAAAGCAGGTCCGCCTGGCCACGGGCGGGAGCATGAGCAGTATCAATGCCGAAGCGTTTGCGCGCCAGGAGCATATCGATATCCTAGTTCCGGGTACGAGCTCGAGAAACCCCATAGAATTTGCGGATATTGCCAAAGCGGTGGCTTCGGGGCCTTCCGTCAGCGGAAGACGCAAAGGCGTTTTTGGAGTCTGGAAAGGGAAAGTACGAAAATATCGTTTTGGCCCTTGGCTTGAGCGGGCTGTTAAAGCAGGTCTTGATCTTAACGCCTTGGACATTTGGATCGTTCCGGGGGACGACCGGCGCCGTCTCATTAATGTCAACAAATTCGCTTCCGATCTTGAGGACGCGCGCAGAAGCGACGAACGCCTGCCGCTGGTTTTGCCCCATGATTTGGATCTCGTTCAACTGCGCGATTCTCTGGATGAGCTTTTAACCGAAGCCGAACTCATCCTTTGGCAGTACAAGCGCCGCGAAAAAGAACTTGTGATCAAAAAGAAAGCGGACGGAACTTCCGTTACGAATGCCGATCTTGACGTTCAGGCAAGACTGCTTGAGTTAATCAAAAATCATCCGGTGCTTTCCAAAGTGCGCATTATTTCGGAAGAAGCATGGAATGACGGACGCATCGCACAGATAAACAAAGAGAATGCACTCAGCGATTTCGCCATTATTCTCGATCCCATCGATAATACAAAAGGTTTCATTCACTGGATCGGCGGTGGAAAATCGCGGACGCCTTCAAAAGTTTATGGATCCGGTATAGCACTGGGCCTGCTTTTTAGAGGTGAGCCGCTCATTCACACCTTCTTGAGTCCCGATCTGGACCTTCCCGGTGAAGAGGGCGGAATCCGAGCAGTGGCCGTTCGTGGCCAAGGCGTAACGATCAACGGAAGATCGGTGCAGATGGCCGATGATTTTGATCCCAAGACTGCGCAAAGCCACATACACTTTAGCAGCCGCGTTAAGACAAGTAAATCCATGCAGAGAATGATAAAGGCGGTTCGCAAAGCTTTTCCAAACAGGAACCAGCTCACCGGTTCTGCGGCTTCAGCCATACAAATTGCGGCAAGCGGTACGTTCAGCCTGCCGGCTAGGCTTATGATAACGACGGATGGCCCTATCTGGGATGAAATAAATATGTTCTTTATTGAAGAAGCGGGCGGGCAGATTATTCGTCTGGAGGATGGCCAGCCGTGGCGGTTTTCCCGTTCGATGCTGGATCAGGCGGCAAGCGGAAGAAGATTACCCGGCTACATCGCAGGGTCGCCCAAAGCAGTGGCATATGCGGCCAAAGTGTTCGGCCTTCCTCAGCCGGCAAGAAGCCGGGCCGAGAGGTCGGCGCTTGAAAGCCGAAGGGCTAACATACCGGCGCATATCTTTCGCCGGTATGACATACGGGGCGACGTAACCAAAAAAGAAATTACCGTCGAAGATGCTGCGCTATTTGGCGAATCCATTGCACACCTCCTGCTCGAGCAGGAGGTGCCTGAGAGTTCCGCAGATAAGCCGTGGTTTTTGCTTACCGGCGATGAACGTCCCATGAATCCATCGCTTATCGATGCTTTTGCAAAATCGCTCAGTGAGCATGGAATCAATGTTGAATTTTCGCGCGAGTTTGTGCCGACTCCTTTATCTCACAGGCGCCAGCTTTTAGGAAACACCAAGCAGGGGAGGAGATACGTAGGGCGCGGCCAAGCTACGGCATCTCATCTGGAACGCTGGATTTTTGATGGATTTAAATTGGAGCTCTTCATCAACGGGGAGTGGGTATCGTATGCCGGCGATGATCTAAGGGATCTTTATCATAGAATTAAAGAGACGCGGGTGCATGATGAGCCGGAAGGCCGCCGCGGGAAACAGGAAGAAGTTGCCGATGTATTGCCGGGATATCAGGAACAAATCGCCCAGCGATTTGGAAAAGTACTGAGAGAAGCCGCGAAGCGATACAAGATCCTAACCGATCATGGTAATGGCACGACAGGAATTCTCGTGGAAATTTTAAGAAATTCCGGTGTAGACGTTATTGCGCAAAATGAATTGGCGGATCCCAGTTCCAAAATCATTGCTGATCCCATGATGCTTGAAGCTCAAGTGAGATTTACTCGATCCTTGCTTACCCTCAAGGATACGGCATCCGAACGCGATTTAGGTGTTGCGTTTGATTCCGATGGAGATAGGCATCGTCTTATAGACGAGCGGGGGAAGGATTTGAAACCCGTTGTGATCGGAGCGGCCCTTTATCACAATTTATTTGAAAAGCATAAGCGGTTTCTTACGCATGCAAAATTGGCTAAGGCAGGGCTTGCCGTAAACATCGGTTTGGACAGCCGCATGCCCAATCAGATATTTGATTTGATCAATCAATATATTGAACAGGGTTACCAACTGAAAATTAAAGACATCGAGTCCGGCCAGCCAGCGGTGAAAGGTTATTTGAAGGGGGAAGTAAAGAGGCTTAGAGAAGCCCTTCAAACCATTCCGATTCTCCGAGATGATTTGGAAATCAAGCAGCTTTTCGCGGCATTTCTGGAGGATTTCTTTGCATTCGAAGTTTCGGGCCACTTCAACTTCCTGCCTTTCGCCGATCGCCCGGGGCTTGAAGCGGAATCGGTCGATGATGCCATGTATACGTTCCTCAAAGAGCTGGAGATGTTGATCAGCGCGTCGGCGGGAACGAAGATAAGCGAATTTTTTAAGCCCTTCTCACCGGCTTCCATTGCTTCCGACACCTTTATTGATGATGTTCGAATTGATTCCCCCGACGGATACAAGAAGGAAATTGTTGAGTCCCTGACACGTTCGATTGAAGGCGGCCATGTCTCCTTTAAACAGCAGGTTGCGTCCGTTAAGAAGTACCAGGACGGTGTGCGTGTAAACTTTGAAGATCGCAGCTGGGTAGTACTGCGTTATTCCAATACCGAACCCAAGCTTGCGCTGGCTTTGGAGGGTCCGAGCAACAAGCGATTGGCCGAGTTGATAGGTGAGGTACTGCAATTGCTCGAACCGTTCCGTCAGCAAAATAAAGTTGGCAAGCGGGAGCGCGGCGGCACGGAACTTTCTCTGGATGCGCTCCGTACTTTGCAAAGCGAAAGAGCCGTTCGAGCACATGCTGAGGAAAACGCTCGTTTGAAAGAAAAAGACAAAGCACCTCGCGGAATCATCAAGGGAAAACCGAGCGAACGTCGTATTCCTAAACTCAGTGATCTTACGTGGGAAAAAGCTCCCAAACAGCGCGCTTATTACATTTCGCTCGCTTTGGCTCATTTCCGCAAGCACAAAGTTATCTTGCTTCCGCGTCTGGCTGGCGCGGCGGCTCGCTGGCGCGAAGCCCTTGATCAAATTCCGCCGGAACTTGCCCGGCATTATTCGCGCTCGGATCTTGAAGCTATAGAAGATAAAGCTTTTATGCCGGCGGCCATCGTGGATGGAAGCGCGCTGACATTTTTGGATGTCATATTTATGAACGTCGCCAACTTCGGGAAACAAATTGGCGTCGACTATATTCCTACAACACCGCTTGCCAACCCACGCAACATCGGTCGGCTGGAAGCGTATTTCAATAAACTTGGGAAATGGGGGATTGACCCGGAAACGGTTGATTCTTTTGTCCAACGGCTCGTCCCTCGATACGATGATAATGGTAATTTAACCGATGCATTGGCTCCCGAAGGTCACGGCGGAGCCTCGCATGAATTTGTGGGGAGTGGACTTATTTTGAAATTTATCGATAAGAATGACCGTCCCGAGGATGAACCCCTTATCTATTCATGGAATGTGGATAATTTAGGTGGCGGATTGGATGAAAACGCGCTTGTAGAGATCGGCATGCTTTTAGCTGCACGAAGGCAGAAATTTTCTTTGCGAGGCCGTCCCGATGTTCTGAATGTGGCTACCAGCCCCGATGATCAGGGCGGCGGAGGTATGGTTGCTTGGAAGCCCGGGCACGGACGCAGAACCCAAGTTACGGCGATGGAGAAGGATCAGTCCAATCTTGGGAAAGTATTGAAGTTTACGGCAACCAGTGTGACGAGTTTGAGCGCGTATTACAAGCATTATGCTCCCAAAGATCGGTTGCAAGCTTTGAAAAGTATGAAGGATCGCGCGCGCCGGGACCGCGAACTTGAAAAGATTGCCCGAAGCGGCCGGGAGAGATTCCCGCGCAAGGCGAGTAAGCGCGAAGGTGCTTCCATTATTGAAACTCGTCAGCACGATATCACCGTAGCCGAGCCGCTGCATGGGCAGGTGAATGCCGTGGCTGTCCAGACAACCTCTGCTGCCGTTTTAGACGAAATCACCAATCCTCAAGCCAGACGGGATGCGATTTCGAAGCTGTATAAGGAACTTGGCTTTTTTGAAAATAAGACCTTTGGTGATTTGGCAGCCAATTTTGATTTGGCGAATGCCCGTGCCGCTTACCTGACTAAGGGCCAGTTGTTGAGTCCCCAGGCCAAAGCCATCGCAGATGAAGTTTCTTCCGGATCAAAAGGCTTTGGTTCTGGTGAAATTGCTCCTAGCGCCGGATTTGGTGTGGAATCGATTTCTCAAACTTCACAACCTTCCGCCGGTTTTGGAATCGTCGCAGCACCCACAGATCAAGTAGTGGAAGATGTTACTGAATTGTTGGCCGACCGCATGCAGTCCATGCATCGATCCAAGTCTGATCTAACTCAAGCGGGCATCGTAGTTGTGCGCGCATCGCAGGCGAGCATTTCAAATATCAGCACATTGATCGGTTTCGCGGCATCCAGCGTGAGTAAAGGTGTATTGGTTGTTCAGGATAACGGCAGCGCCGGCAGCGCGTTTGTGGCGAATATGCAGCAACAACTTGCAAAATATAAAACGTTTGGTGTCAAAGGTCGAATCCGTTTTGTTCATCTTCAGGGCGCGCAATTTAGCGACAAAGTTCACTCTCTTCTCACCAACGGCGAGCAAGGCCAGGGCGCGCTCGGAGTTATGGCCCGCCAGCTTGGGATCAACGGTGATTTTTTAAATCATGTGATTGTGGTTTCGCCCGAAGCCATTGACGGCGCTTGGACGTTAAAGCTTGATTTAGCCCGACTCGCTCCTGAAATGGCTGCGCGCAGGCTTGACGTTGCTTCTTTCCTTGGTCTAGAAGCTGCTTCGCTCTCATTCAACATGTCAGGTAACGCTCTGCTTAACCAAGTCCTTGATGTAAATGCCCAAAATCACCAAGTTCAAGTTGATTTTGGAGCCATAAGCAACAGCGACCTTGCCAGACTCTCTGATCAACTGCGTGCTCAGCTGAGCATTATGATCGCCGCCTAATTTCGCGCTCGAGCGCGAAATCCTCTGTTCGTTTTTTCTGGTTATTTTTCGTTGACACACCCCTAGGTTTTAAGTAGCATACCTCCTCAATTTTTCAGCTCTTCCTATTTTTCATTAACTGTTGTAATGCCTCTTTTTAGGGTAAGGTTCCTACCATGGGTGGTTTATTTGTCGGCCGCGGCCGGAAAGCGCGGCGTTGTTACGGTTTCGATGAAATCGCCCTTGTGCCCGGCGAAGTCACCATCAATCCCGAAGAAGTAGACATTTCCTTCTCTGTCGGAAAAATCGCAGTCAACGTTCCCATCATTGCTTCTGCTATGGACGGCGTTGTTGATCCCGAATTTGCCGTAGCGTTTTCTAAATTAGGCGGGCTTGCCGTTCTCAATTTAGAAGGTATTTACACACGCTACGAAAACCCCTCCAGTATTCTCGATAAAATTGCACGCGCCACGCCGCAGGAAGCCACCAAGCTTGTCCAGGAAATGTACACCGTTCCTATCAAAGAAAAACTGATCTCGAAACGCATTGAATACATTAAGAAAAAAGGCGGCACAGCGGTGGCGAGTTCCATTCCTCAAAAGGCAGAGCGTCTTTCCAAGATTTGTGAAGAAGCCGGTTGCGATGTCTTTGTAATTCAATCTACCGTTACGACCGTTCGCCACATTTCAACCGCCTATAAGGTTGTTGATTTCAAGAAATTAACCAAACGCACGAAGATGCCCATTATTGTGGGAAATTCGGTTACCTATCGCGTGGCCATGGAATTAATGGAAACCGGTATCGCCGGACTTTTGATCGGAATCGGCCCCGGCTCGGCTTGCACCTCACGTGGCGTGCTCGGTATCGGCGTCCCGCAAGTAACGGCAACGGTAGATAGCGCGGCTGCCCGGGACGACTATTACAAAAAAACAGGAAAATACATTCCCGTTATTACAGACGGCGGTATGACGACAGGCGGGGAGATTTGTAAAGCCTTTGCGTGCGGAGCCGACGCTGTGATGATCGGTTCGGCTTTTGCCAGAGCTAAAGAAGCGCCCGGCCGCGGTTATCACTGGGGCATGGCTACTCCTCATCCCAATCTTCCGCGCGGCACGAGAATTCATGTCGGCACCACCGGAACGCTTAAGCAAATTCTCTTCGGACCTGCTCAGCTGGATGACGGGACACAGAATCTTATCGGTGCGCTTCAGACCTGTATGGGCAACGTCGGTGCACGCAATGTCCGCGAACTGCAGCAGACCGAAATTATTATTGCGCCAGCGATTCGAACCGAAGGGAAAGTCTTCCAGGCGGCGCAAAATATCGGCATGGCCAAAAGGGGTTAAGTTGCTTGAACGCCCCATCCTCATTCTTGATTTTGGTTCCCAATATACTCAGCTTATTGCCCGGCGCGTTCGTGAACAAAATGTTTTCTCCGTAATCCACCCCTACCGTATTTCTCTTAAAGAAATAAACTCAATCAATCCGGCCGGCATTATTCTCTCGGGCGGACCTTCCAATGTTTACGCCAAAGGGGCCCCGCTTGTTCCTGCCGATCTTTTTGAATTGGGCATTCCCGTTCTTGGGATTTGTTACGGAATGCAGCTGATCGGGTATTTAAGCAAAGGCGGGAAAGTGTGGAGAACCGAGAAGCGTGAGTACGGGCCGGCAACGTTATCCATAGATGATCGAAGCGATTTATTCAAAGGTTTACCCAAAAAGATTGAATGTTGGATGTCACACGGTGATCATGTTTCGAAGCTGCCCAAAGGATTTGTGAAACTAGCTCACAGCGGAAATTCGCCCATCGCTTCGTTGGCGGACCGAGAAAGGAATATTTACGGCGTTCAATTCCATGCCGAAGTGGTTCATACGCCGCTTGGCCACCGGATCATCCGCAATTTTGTGCGCGGCATTTGCGGCCTCAAAGGAAATTGGACGCCCCGTTCTTTTATCCAGCAAACCGTTGAAGATATTCGAAAACAAGTTGGGCGCGAACGCATCGTGCTCGGGCTTTCCGGAGGTGTAGATTCCGCAGTAACCGCTTGTCTGATTCATAAAGCCATCGGCGATCGCCTGACGTGTATTTTTATCGATAACGGGCTTCTTCGCAAAAATGAAGCCGAGCGCGTCGAGAAAGTTTTTCGAAAGAACCTCAAAATGAAACTATGCGTAGTAAACGCCGAAAAGGAATTTTTAAAGAATCTAAAAGGAGCGGCCAATCCGGAGCTCAAACGAAAAATCATCGGCCGGACATTTATTCAAATTTTTGATAGAGAAGCGCGTAAGCTTGGCAACGTTAAATTTTTAGGCCAAGGTACGCTTTATCCCGACGTAATCGAATCGGTTTCGGTACACGGCGGACCCACAGCAACCATCAAGAGCCATCATAATGTTGGCGGACTTCCGAAACGGATGCGTATGAAATTGGTTGAACCGCTTCGCATGCTATTTAAAGATGAGGTTCGAAAAGTCGGCCGCGGACTCGGAATGGCCGAAGAAATGATCAATCGGCAACCCTTTCCAGGGCCAGGACTTGCGGTGAGGATTCTCGGCTCGATCACGAAAGAAAGATGCGATCTTCTTCGTGAAGCGGATTGGATCGTAATAGATGAAATCAAGAAAGCGAATCTCTATACTAAATTGTGGCAGAGTTTTGCGGTTCTGCTTCCTATTAAGAGCGTCGGCGTACAAGGCGATGAACGCACCTACGATAACGCCGCCGTGATTCGCGCGGTAAATTCAACGGACGGCATGACCGCCGATTGGGCGCGGCTTCCGAGCGATGTTCTTGCGCGCATTTCAAACCGCATTATTAACGAAATCCGCGGCATCAACCGCGTTTGCTACGATATAAGCTCTAAACCGCCCGCAACGATTGAGTGGGAATAACTACTTGATGATAATATACGAAGAGATTTTTAAGGATTTTCAGAAGCAGAAGGTTAAATATCTGCTTGTAGGCGGTATCGCCCTTAATCTTCATGGCTCAGTCAGAAACACGGCAGATTTGGACATACTTGTTGAAATGAGCGATGATAATCTTCGTAAAATCGTTTCCATATTGAACAAGCATGGCTATCGCGTTAAACAACCAGTCGACCCTATGGGAATTGCCGATGGAAAGACACGAAAAGAATGGATTGAGCATAAAAACATGAAAGCATTTAATTTTTTTCGTGATCAGGAATTGAAAGAAGTTGACCTTATTATCGATTCGCCGGTTTCATACGAAGACGCAAAAGAAAAAGCTTCGTACATTAAAATTGGCGACCTCTCGCTTCCTTTAATTTCAATTGATCATCTGATCCAAATGAAAGAAAATACGGGAAGAGAGATTGATAAATTGGATGTTGCTCAGCTCAAGAAAATAAAAGAACTGAAAAATGAAAAATAAATTCAATTGGGAAAGCGAAGAGGAGCGTTTGCTCAGATTTATGCAAATATCACCTAGGAAAAAACTTGAATGGTTACGCCAAATGAATGATTTTTCATCACGTTGTTTTTCCAAGAAAACCCGTTCTATTTATCTTAAACTGAGACGTACGAAATAAAGAAGTGTTTTTCTTTTCATATGACACACGCTCCATTTGTTCATCTACATAACCATACCCATTACAGTCTTCTAGACGGCGCGATTCCCATATCCGAATTCGTCAGACGCGCGGTTGAACTAAAATTTCCTGCCCTTGCCATCACCGATCACGGCAATATGTTCGGCACCATCGAGTTTTATCAGGAATGCATGGCGAAAGGCATCAAGCCCATCATCGGTATCGAAGCTTACATTGCGAGCGGTTCACGGTTTGAAAAAACAGCAGTAGGGCATCAAGAACATACCTACCATCTGACATTGCTTGCCCGAAATGAACAGGGTTATAAAAATCTAATGAAGCTTTCGAGTAAGGCTTATACGGAAGGATTTTATTATCGTCCGCGCATGGATAAGGAAATCCTCCGCGAGTTTCACGAGGGACTCATTTGCTTAAGCGGTTGTCTTGCCAGCGAGCTTGCGCGCCAGGTGGTCAACGGAAAGCGCGACAAAGCGCTTCAGGTTATTTCCGAATATCAGAGTATTTTCGGTGAGGAAAATTATTTTCTGGAAGTGCACAATCATGGAATCGAAGACGAGGCGACGGTAGCGCAGGCTTATAAAGAAATCAGCAAGAAGGCCGGAGTGCGTGTTGTTTGTACAAACGATTGCCATTATTTGGAAAAAAAGAATGCTGGCGCGCATGCCGCGCTGCTTTGTATCGGCACGGGCAGTACCTTGGATGATCCTAACCGGTTTAAATTCGAGACTGATCAGTTTTATCTTAAATCGTACGATGAAATGAGATCGGTATTTGAAAAAGATTTTCCCGAATCTTTTAAAAATACAATCGATATCGCGGATCGCTGCAATGTGGAGCTCGAATTCGATAAAATCCGCCTGCCTGCGTTTAAAGTGCCGAAAAACGAAGGAAAAAACGAGGTCTATCTTCGCAAGCTTTCGACCGAAGGGCTCGAGCTAAAACTCGATGGGCCTATTACCAAGGAATATCAGGAACGCCTCGAATACGAGCTCGGTATTATCGAGAAGATGGGCTACGTCAGCTATTTCTTAATCGTTTGGGATTTGATTCATTATTCCCGCGAGAAAGATATTCCCGTGGGCCCCGGACGAGGTTCGGCAGCCGGAAGTCTGGTTGCCTACGGTTTGGACATTACCGACGTCGATCCTATTAAACACGGACTTATCTTCGAGCGTTTTCTCAATCCCGATCGCATAAGCATGCCGGATATTGATATTGATTTCTGTTACGAACGGCGAAACGAAGTAATTCGCTACGTTGAGGAAAAATACGGGCGCGACAGCGTTGCGCAGATTATTACATTCGGAACGATGGCCGCACGCGCTGCGATTCGCGATTTGGGCCGCGTAATGGGCCTTAGTTACGGCGAAGTGGATCGCATCGCCAAATTAATTCCGCCCGATCTCGATATGACCATTAAGAAGGCGCTGAGTGTTGAGCCGAGATTGAAAGAAGCTATGGCTGTTGACGCGCGTATTAAAGATTTACTCGAAGGCGCCCAGGCCATTGAAGGACTTTGCCGGCACGCCTCGACGCACGCGGCAGGCGTTGTTATTTCCGACGGCCCGTTATTCGAATATTGCCCGATTTTTAAAGCCGACGATCAATACAGTACGCAATATTCCATGACGGCGCTTGAGAAGATCGGTCTTCTTAAAATGGATTTGCTGGGACTCCGGAACCTTACGGTTATTCACGAGGCTTGTCGTTTGATTGAAGAAGGCCGGGGCATTAAAGTAAATATGCGCAGGCTTCCTTTTGATGATAAGAAGACTTTCGAACTTTTAGCCATTGGAAAGACGACCGGCATATTCCAACTGGAAAGTTCCGGGATGCGCGATATTCTTCGTAAAATGAAACCCAGCCGGTTCGAGCATATCGTCGCTATTCTGGCGCTTTACCGTCCGGGTCCGCTCGGAAGCGGAATGGTGGATGATTTTATTCGCCGAATGCACAATCCTTCGCTCATTCGCTACGACCACCCGCTTGTCGAATCGGTGCTCAAGGAAACCTACGGCGTCATTCTTTACCAGGAACAGGTTATGAGTATCGTAAACAAGATGGCGGGTTTCACGATGGCTCAAGCGGATAATTTGCGTAAAGCCATTGGCAAAAAAATTCCCGAGGTTATGGAACACCAGAAAGCCAATTTTATTGCCGGCGCCAAGAAAAATAACGTAAACGAAGGCCCCGCCGAAAAAATATGGGGGCTTATCGAATATTTTTCCGGGTACGGATTCAACAAAGCGCACAGCACGGCCTACGCCTTCATTTCCTATCAGACTGCTTATTTAAAAGCGAATTATCCCGTTGAATACATGACCGCTCTTCTTAGTTCAGAAATTGACAACACCGACAAGATCGTTGTCTATATTGGCGAAGCTAAAAAATTAGGCATCGAGGTCGAGCCTCCAAGTATTAATAAAAGCAAAGGGCGTTTTGCGTGCCACGATAACGTCATTCGTTTCGGCCTGAGTGCTATTAAGAATGTAGGCAGCGCTGCGATCGGTTCGGTTATAGAGCACCGGGACAAGAATGGCCCGTTTAAGTCATTTTATGATTTCTGTAAACGGGTTGATCTCAGGACGACTAACCGGAAAGTATTGGAAAGTTTGATTCGCGCCGGCGCTTTTGATGAATTTAATCTTAAGCGTGCTCAGTTAACCGCGATGATGGACCGGGCGCTTTCCATGGGCGCGGAACAGCAGCGTGATCGGGAAAAAGGCCAGATGTCTTTTTTTGGCGCGTTCGATCAAGGGCCGGAATCCGAAGTTCACGTAAACGATGTCGAGAATCTAGAAGAATGGCCCGAACATCAACTGTTGGCTAACGAAAAAGCCGTGCTTGGATTTTACATGAGCTCCCATCCGATGGCGCGTTTTACGCGCATGATTGAGACGTATGCGACGACCAATACAAAGAAATTAGCCGATGCCAGGGATCAACAAGAAGTAACGATCGGCGGCATCATTTCGCAGATCAAGGAAATCACTACTAAGAAAGGCGATCGTATGGCCTTTATCACGCTGGAAGATTTGGAAGGAACATGCGAGGTGATCGCGTTCCCGGAGTTCTTTTTGCAAAATCGTTCTCAGTTGATTAAAGACGCCGTTCTTTTTATCCGTGGGCAGGTAAACAAAAGGGATGATGTTCCGAAGATTATCGCGAACGAAATGATCCCGATCGAAGACGTTCACAGGAAACTCACGAAGGTTATTTCCATAGATCTGTCTACCGCGGGCCTGGATCAAGGTACCCTTGAGAAATTAAAGGGTATTTTCGAGAGCCATCAGGGCAGCACGCCGGTCGAAATCAATTTCCTAAGCCCCGATGGGGAACACCATGTCATGCAACCCGGAAACGGCTATCATGTGGAACCCAACGAAGAATTTTTTAAAAAGATAAAAGATCTCCTTGGCGCAAACTCAATCCATGTAATGGCTTAGGACATCTAAAAAAATTATTTTTTTCCCCTCTAATTTTCTCCTTCACTTAAATGCCTTTCATTACGATACTTAGAGATAAATCTGCTTGACGTGATTTTTTCATTTTGTTATTCTCTTGTGCTACAAGAAGTTACATCGATTAGAGGAGGTCTCCAATGACTAAGAAAGACATCGTGATGAAAGTTTCCAACGACACCAATCTGACGCAGATCGATGTCAAGAAGATCGTTCAGCGCACGCTGGATACCATCGTTGAAAGTTTGGAACGCAATGAAACCGTTGAACTTAGAAACTTCGGCGTCTTCAAGGTAAAAAGCCGGCGCGGCAGGATAGGCCGTAATCCCCGGACAGGTCAGGAAGTTTCGGTTCCTGAAAAGAAAGTCGTCGTATTTAAACCCGGGCTTATTTTAAAGCAGCGCGTTAAGTAATTTTCTCGCTCCAACGCGTAATTTGTTTAGAATTCATATCTTCGGCTGACTTCAAACTTTATTTCGTTTCGAAACCCCATTGTTCCAAGCGATGGGGTTTTTTATCCATTCCCAATGCCCAGACAACCCAAAAGATTTCTTGTCAAAGACTTAGAGCTGCCGGGTCTCGTTGTTCTAGACTCCAACGACTCTTATCACCTCCGTGGTGTCCTACGGTTAAAATCCGGCGATACCTGTCTCGTAGCGGACTCGAAAGGGCGAGAAGCTTTAGCTTTGGTGTCCCAGTTTAGACGGGACGGTCTGGTTGAGCTTAAATTAATGTCGTCTCCAAAAAACCTGATGAAAAATTCCTACATTATCGTAGCGCAAGCCATCCCGCAGCGAGGTATAATGAATGCCCTTGTTCAGAAAGCTGGGGAATTAGGAATTGCAAAGCTTATTCCGCTCATTACAAAACGTACGCAAGTGCACATCGCCGGGTCCGCGTTAGAGCGTGTGATGGGCCGTTGGAAACGCATTGCGCGTGAGGCGGCAAAACAGTCCGGTAATCCGGAAATTTCTGTCGAGTTGCCGTCAACGGTTGAAGAAATTTTACAGAAGCGCGGAGAATTTAAACAAATTTATCTAGCGCATCCGAAGGCGGAGCCGCTTAACTATAAAAGCGTTACTGAATCTAATGTCACCCCCGCGAAAGCGGGAATCCAGGAGCTGGACCCCCGTTTCCGCGGGGGTGACATGGGCTCTGATGACCAGCCAGTTTTAATTTTAATTGGGCCGGAGGGTGGATTTACCGAGGAAGAAATTGACCAAGCAGAAAAGGCCGGCGCGACAGTCTTTTCGCTCTTTAGCGGCGTGCTTAAGTCAGAAACGGCTTTCGTAAGTATCGTCAGTCTATTTCGATATTTGCTGGAATCCGGGAAGGCCAATTGAAAACATTTCTCGTAAAAAATCTTGGTTGTAAAGTCAATCAATACGAAGGCCAGGTCCTGCGCGAGCAGCTCGAAAAGCGCGGTCTTCATGAAGCGCGTCCCGACGAACCCTGCGATCTTGTCGTTGTGAATACCTGCACCGTTACCGGCGAAGCCGATCGGAAGTCCCGCTACGAACTCAGAAAATTTAATCGAACATTTCCGGAAGCTCGAATCGTCGCAACGGGTTGTTATGCAGAGCGAGATAAAGAAGCGTTGAAACAAATCGAAGGTATCAGCGCCGTTGTGGGTCAGCGCGAGAAAACAAAATTGCTCGATTATGTCGACGGTTGGCTCCGTGACGTTGGAAATTTTCATCCGATGCAACGTGAAGATTCTGATTTGGAATGGGGAATCTCGCGCTTTCCGGGCCGCGCGCGGGCGTTCGTTAAAATTCAAGACGGCTGTAACAAAGCCTGCACTTTTTGTAAAGTCGTGATTGTTCGCGGCGGTCTTAGGAGCCGGACAGTTCCTTCTATTATAGAAGAGGCCAAGCGCGTGCTTGAGGCCGGATATAAGGAAATCGTTCTCACGGGAATTCAGCTGGGCGCTTTCGGGAAAGAACGATCCAAGCGCGGTGAATTGGTAGAACTATTAAAAGATTTGGTGAAGCTGGACGATCTTCTTCGTTTGCGTTTAAGTTCTATTAATCCGTACGGCATCAGCGATGAACTTATCGAATTTGTCGCTTCAGAGCCAAAATGCTGCTCTCATTTTCACATTCCTCTTCAGAGTGGCTCGAATACAGTTCTGGAACGAATGAAGCGAGGGTATGTCCGGGAGTTTTATATTGAACGCGTACGCAATCTACGGAGCCGCGTTCCGGACTTCGAATTGACGCTCGATTGCATGGCGGGGTTTCCCGGCGAAACCGAGTCGGAATTTGAAGAAACGCTTTCTTTATTAAGGGAAGTGAAGCCTTTAAAGATTCATGCCTTTCCATATAGCCTACGACCCGGAACGCGGGCAAGCCGTTTTTCGGAGCATCTTTCGCCTTCTTTGATTCAAGAGCGCATGGATAGAATTTCTGAAGTGGGAAAAAATTTAAGAAAAGAGCGGTTAGGGGAATATCTCGGAAGGAAAGTCTCGTTTTTGGTGGAAGAATTCGATGAGGAATCCCGGACGGTTCGAGGAGTGACGTCGAATTACTTGCCCATCGTGGCGTATTGTAGAGGCACGGCATGCCGTGCCTCTACCCTTTTGGGAGAGATGATCCATTCGTCGGTTATAAGAGTTGATTCGGATTTATTGTTTGCTGAAGTATATCTGAACTAAGATCGTAGGCGGGGCATCTTGCCCCGCGGACCCCGGGGCGGGACGCCCCGGCTACGTTAAGGGGGGTACGGCTATGATGGACCGGATTATGGCATATTTTTGGTGGCGTGGGTTTGGGTTGGTTGATATTGTGCTTGGTTTAATGATTATGATGGGACTTTACCGGGGATTACGTAACGGGCTGACGAAAGAGTTCGGACTTCTAACCGAGCTTTACGCAGGTCTGATGGTGGGTATGCAATTCAGCCGAAGCTGGGCCGAACTTTTATCCACTAAAATTGCGGCGCCGGTACATGTTCTTCAAGGGTTTCTTTTTTTTGCCCTTTGTTTGTTTACCATGCTTCCCATTAAATTTGCGCTTACGCTGATCGGTAAGGTGGTCAGGCTCGAATTTTCACCCGCCATCGCCAAATTAGGCGGCATGATCGCGGGTTCGGCCCGTTACGTCATGTTCATGTCGATGGTGAGCTTGACGCTTTTGCTTTTTCGTTCTCCGTATATTCATGAAGCCTATGTGGAAAAATCGAGGCTCGGGAAACTTTCCATCGCGCTTCCCGAAATCGTTCACGACGAAACTGTCCGTTTCGTCGAACGGCTAACGTTTTTCAGTAAGATTAGTTAATGTCGGTATTGGGTATTGATTTTTTTGCGCGCGACAGCGAAGTAGTTGCCATTGAATTGGTGGGCCACTACTTAGTTTTTGAACGGCCCGAGGCTCGGTTGGCCGGAATAGTGGTTGAAACCGAAGCGTATTTTGGACCGGAAGACCCGGCTTCGCACGCGTATCGGGGCACGACGCCGCGTAACACCGTGATGTTTGGCCGTGCCGGCATGAGTTATGTGTATTTTAATTATGGAAGCTGTTATCTATTGAATGTGGTTACGCGCTTAATCGATGAGCCGGGCGCGGTTTTGATTCGAGCCTTAGAGCCGATTGAAGGAATCGAATTCATGAAGCAGCGGCGAGAATGCGACCGCGTCAAAGAGTTAACCTCCGGGCCGGGAAGATTGACGCAGGCTTTTGGAATTACCAAAACGGAAAACGGTTTGGATATGACGAACGGCGGCCCGCTAAGATTTGAAGAAAACCCCAATCTTCCTGACATAGTAAACGTAAAAGCTTCGAAGCGTATCGGTATAAGCAAGGGTAAAGATTTACTGTATCGTTTTTATATGAAAGATAACCTTTTCGTTTCGAAAAAATAAATATGGCCTTTTTTGACGATCAAATTATAGAGAGAGTTCAGCAAGCCACAGATATCGTGGCTGTCGTCCAGGACTTTGTTCAGCTGAAGCGGGCGGGGCGGAACTTCAAAGCGTGCTGTCCTTTTCACAAAGAAAAAACACCTTCCTTCGTGGTGAGCCCGGATCGTCAGACCTATCATTGCTTTGGCTGTAGCGTCGGCGGCGATGTGGTTGATTTTCTTATGCGGATCGACGGGCTCAATTTTGTCGAAGCCATACGCCAATTAGCAGGTCAAGCCAATATCGAGCTTCCCGAAGCTACTCCCGAGCAGGCCAAAGGGGCTTCCCGCCGCGAAAAATTATTCGGCATTTATGAATTAGCCCAGCGTTTCTTCCGCGCTCATTTTAGCGATGTCAATTCCGGAAAACAGGCGCGCGAGTATATGGCCGGGCGGCAGTTCAGTCCCGAGATTCTCGAAGAATTCGGAGTAGGATTTGCTCCGGCTTCAAAACATCTTTTGTACGATGGCCTCCGCAAGAAGGGAATTTCCGAAGAAGATATTCTTGCAAGCGGTGTTGCCACACGCTCCCAATACGGCAATATCATCGATCAATTTCGCGGGCGCGTGATGTTTCCTATTTCGAATGCGCAGGGAAAGATCATTGGTTTTGGCGGAAGGGTCATGAACGATGATTTACCGAAATACATCAATTCGCCGGAGAGCGATGTTTTTAAAAAGCGGCAGGAACTTTATGCGCTTCATATTGCTAAGCGCCATATCGATCGCGACGATCCGTATTTTATTATCGTCGAAGGCTATTTGGACGTCATGCGCCTCCACGCTGCCGGCATTCGAAATGCGGTAGCTACGCTCGGGACGGCGCTTACCGAAGATCACGCGCGGCTTATCAAGCGTTACGTAAAAGAAATCGTGCTTGTTTTCGACGGAGATAAAGCAGGGGAAAATGCGGCGCTGAGAGGTCTTGAAGTTTTTCTCACCGAAGATGTGAGCGTGAAAGTGGTGGCGATGCCATCCGGATTTGACCCGGATGATTTTGTTCGTGACAACGGCGGGGACGCATTTCGTGAATTGATTAAAACAAGCGAAGATATTTTTTCATTCAAATTAAAACTTCTGATGAAGCGGCACAACCACCGCGAAGCGCGGGGGCTTTTGACGATCACCACCGAAATGGTGAGCATGCTCGCCATGATTCCAAACGCTGTCCTGGTCGATCGTTACGTAAAGCAGCTTTCTGTTGTTTTGGGGGTCGACGAGCAGTCGATTCAGCTTGAGCTTGCGAAAGTTCATGATAAACTATCCGGTCGTTTTAAAGCGCAGGAACCTGAAGAAGACGCTCCTACGACGTCTCTCATAAAAAATCCGTTCCAAGCGGAATATGCGATTATTAGCTTAATTGCCGAAGATGAGACGTTGGCTCTTCAAGCCCGTGAAGTCCTCTCAGGAAGTGACTTTCTTAGTAACGAAGTTGCCGAGGTTTACGACCGTATTCAAGCGCGCTACGGAGAGGGACGGTCTGTCTCTGTGCGCGTTTTATTGCACGACCCGCGCATTGTTGCGGATCGGGAAATCGGTCAGACATTAAAATCGTATCTTAGTTCAAATATTTACGCGCATCTTTCGCTGGCGGAAAAAAGCAAAGCGCTCGCTCACTGCATTCAACAGCTCAGGCTGAAGCAGCGTCAGTGCCGCGCGGACGAGATCAGACGGAAGATTAAAGAAGCCGAGTTCCAGGGCGACCACGGCAAAGTTGCCGAATTGGTTCGTGAATTTCAGGAATTAACCCGGCTTCAACATAGTTGACGAAAATGAATGGGAGATTATCAGGTGAAAGCTAAAGTCGGCCGTCCGGCCAAACAAAAATTAAGCTTCGAGAAAGCGGGCGCAGGCAAGACCCGGGGCAAACGCGGCAGACGAAACGGAGCGCTTGTTAGCAAAAATATTCTTCAGTCCTGCGTTAATAAGTTACTTAATCTCGGTAAGCGCCAAGGGTTTCTCACCTACGAGCAGGTCAACAACGAACTCCCGCCCGAAGTTTTATCCACGGATAAAATCGAAGAAGTCGTATCGTTTCTAGCGGAAAATCAGATTGAAATCATGGGCGGCTACCCCGCGCGTTCGCTTGCGCGCGCCGAAGAAGTCATGGCGGCCAAACGCGCTGCCGGCGAAAAGAAAGCGTCCGCAGCTACGGCTAAAAAAGAAGCCGATGAGGAAGAAGATTATGAGCGTCAGCTCCGGATGGACGATCCTGTCCGGATGTATCTCAGGCAAATGGGTCAGATTCCGCTTCTCACGCGCGACGAAGAAATTCGCTTGGCCAAACGCATCGAAGAAGCCGAAGACAAGCTGAAAATTGCCGTCTACGAGACCCGTGCTTCGAGAATCGAAGTGCTTCGTATCGCCACGCACATTGCGACCGACGAAGTTAAAATCGAAGACATGACCGAGTCCGATGTCGAGCCGCACGCCGTCGTTAATAAAGAAAAGATGAAGCTTCTTGGTAAGAAACTCAAAACGGCGCGCAAAAACGCCGACTTGGTCAATTTGCTGATGCAGTTTAATTTAAGCATCGGAATTATCGAGGAAATCATTGATAGCATTCGGGAAAAATTAAACGAGCTCGACCGCCTCCGTAGAGAACCCGACATAACCCCCGAGGTTGTGCCTCCGTTTACCCGAGAAGAAGAGTCAATCGAAGAAGTACCGGGCGATCCCAAGCAACGCATTCGCCGGATTGTTTCCGAGCTTGGCGATAGCGAGAGGCAAGTTCGCGAGCAGATGATCATGATCGTTCGCCGCGAGCGCGAATTGTCCCGCGCCAAAAAAGATTTGGTGGCCGCAAATTTGCGCTTGGTCGTAAGTATCGCGAAGAAATACACCAACCGCGGTTTGTCTTTCCTCGATTTGATTCAGGAAGGAAACATCGGACTCATGAAAGCCGTTGATAAATTCGAATATAAGCGCGGCTATAAGTTTTCCACCTACGCGACGTGGTGGATCCGCCAAGCCATTACGCGTTCCATTGCCGATCAGGCCCGGACGATTCGTATTCCGGTGCACATGATCGAGACGATCAATAAATTTTTCCGCGCACAGCGCCATCTCGTTCAGGAAACCGGCCGCGAACCGACGCCTGAGGAAGTGGCGAAGGTCATGCGCATGCCCGTCGAGAAGGTGAAGGGCATTTTAAAGATTGCGCAGGAGCCGATCAGCTTACAGACGCCCATCGGGGACGAGGGCGATACCAGTTTCGGAGATTTCATCGAGGACAAGTCCGCCATTTCTCCGGCGAACGCGACTGCGTATTCCATGCTGAAAGAGCAAATGGACACGGTGCTGAGCACGCTGACCGAAAGGGAAGAGAAAGTACTTCGCCTTCGTTTCGGCATCGGCGACGGTTACCCGCGAACCCTCGAAGAAGTCGGTCAAATTTTCGGCGTCACGCGCGAACGTGTTCGCCAGATCGAAGCCAAAGCGCTTCGCAAGCTCCGCCATCCGACGCGCTGCCGGAAGCTCAAGAACTTCCTCGACATCCGCCTGCAGGATTAATTATCGAATGCTCCCGGGTATAATGCCCGGGAGCATTCTTTACTGCGCGGACTGCGCAGTACCGTTGCACCAAGCGCCCGACCAGCGCTTAGTCAAACGGTATGAAAAAAATAAAAATCATCGCTACCGTAGGACCGGCCTGCAAAACAGGCCCAAAAATTAAATCCCTCGTCCAGGCCGGCGTAGATATTTTCCGCATTAATATGTCCCACCAGAATTCTCATTCGTTAAAAGAATGGTGCCGCCGGATTAGACAGCAGAGGCCGCGACGAAATTCAAAAATATCCATTTTGGTTGATTTGCAGGGACCGAGGATCCGCACAGGCAGGCTTAAACGCGGGGTCGTCGCACTCAAGCAAAATCAGAAAATCGCCATTCGGATCGGGCAGGTAAAAGGGAATAGTCGGATCATTTCAACGCCGTTTGAGCCGCTTCTGGATATGGCCGTACCCGGCCGTTCGATTTTTATCGATAACGGGCTTTTGGAACTTCGTGTGCTTAAGGTTCGCCGGCCGCAAAAGCAAATCGACTGCCGCGTTATTACGGGAGGAAGGCTTGGCGAGAACAAAGGAATCAACCTTCCGAACGCAGCGTATCCTTCCACTGTACTCACGGCAAAAGACAGGGAAGACTTACGCGCTGCCGCAGAGTTAAATGTGGACTGGATTGCTTTATCGTTTGTTCAATCCGCCGAGGATCTTAATCGCGTGAAAGACGAGCTAAAACGGCTCGGTAAAAAAATTCCCGTGATGGCAAAAATCGAAAGAAACGAAGCGCTCGGAAATATTCAGGGTATTCTTAAAATGGCCGACGGAATGATGGTAGCCCGCGGAGACCTCGGGATCGAAGCCGGCGTGGAGCAGGTTCCGGTTCTTCAAAAATTACTCATTCGCCGGGCGAACCAGAAAAAAGTGTTTGCGGTGACGGCCACCGAAATGCTGGAGAGTATGATTGAAAGGCCGCGTCCCACGCGCGCCGAAGCCTCCGACGTTGCCAACGCCATTTGGGATGGGACGGACGCCGTCATGCTCTCCGGCGAAACCGCGATCGGAAAATACCCCGTCTTGGCTGTTGAATTCTTAATACGAATCATCCGCGTTGCCCAAAAAGCCGTCTAGTTCATAAAAATTATATGATATGATAATGACGCTCCAACTACGCTGAATAATTACCATGGCCAATAACAAATCGGGTCCCAATCTTTACATCATCGCCGGCCCTAACGGCTCCGGAAAAACGACTTTTGCCGAAGAATTCCTGCCTAATTATGTCAAATGCACCACGTTTGTGAATGCCGATACGATCGCACGCGGCCTTTCAGCTTTCTCACCCGATGCCGCTGCACTGAAGGCCGGCAGGCTTTTGCTCGAGTAGATCAATATTTATGCGGATAAGAAAATCGACTTTGCTTTTGAAACCACGTTATCCGGCGTTACCTATCTTTCCCGATTGAAAAGATCTAAAGAAGGATGGCTACAGGATCCATCTTTTTTTTCTCTGGATACCGGATGTCAAACTCTCGCTTGCCCGTGTAGCGAACCGTGTGAAAATGGGCGGGCATGATATTCCTGAGAAAGTTGTCCGCCGTCGCTTCCACAAAGGAATCAGGGTTTTTTTCAGGTTGTACAAGCCCGTTCTTGATTCCTGGATGTTGTTTGATAATTCGGAAAATATTCCGCGCGCGGTTGCTAAAGAAAAGTCTGGCAAGATTGAAATTTTTGATCAAGAATGCTTTACAAAAATGTTGAAGGCAGCGGAGGGATAATTATGGCAAGAATGAGCGTCAAAACCATGCAGGCCAATGCGGAAAAAGCTCTGAAAAAAGCGGTCAAAAAAGCCATTGCCCGGTACGAGTTAGCCGGAGTTCCCGCCGTCGTGTGGCGGGACGGAAAAGTTGTCCGTCTGCCGAGCAGCGCCCGATCGGAGCGTAGACGCTAACGCCTGCTAAAAGTGAAAAGGAGCACAGTATGAGCACAAAAAGAAATGCGCCGTTTGTCATGGAAGTGGAACCGGGAAACTACGCCTGGTGCGCGTGCGGCGAATCAGAAAAACAGCCCTTCTGCGACGGTTCTCACGCCCGGAAAAATACCGGCGTGCAGCCGGTTCGCGTGACGATCGATGTCAAAAAGAAGGTGGCCTGGTGCGGCTGTAAGGAATCCGCCAAAAAACCCTTCTGCGACGGCACCCATTCGAGATTGTAAAAGTAAAAATGGATCGGAGCGTTGTCCTCTCGAGAATTGTTTTGATTCGTTATATGAATCCGGTACAACGCGATAGAGAATAAGAGAGGTTACGAAGATGAAAAAGATAATTGTGAAAATACTAGTAGCCGTTTTTATTTTTTGCGTTTTTCCGAGCTTGTCATTTGCAAGTCTCAGAGATAAAGAAGTCTTGAGAGGTCTTTCAGGCGCATCTGTCGAAATTATGTTTGGAGGAGACTCTAATAATATCGGATTAAACGAAACTCAAATTAGGACGGATGTTGAGTTGAAACTACGTTTGGCAGGAATTACAGTATATGAGCAAGGGAAAACATGGAACGATCCAAATAAAGCTGAATTAGCGGTTACTATAACTGTTGCATGTATGCCCGACGTAATCTTTTGCGCTACCTCTACAGATTTGTCATTAAAACAAGCTGTCTCATTACTCTCTAATCCTGTGGTTGCAACCGGCGTCTTTACTTGGGGATCTGCGAGAGTGGGATTGAAGAATAAAGCATCTATTGTTGAAAGCATTCGGGAAGATATAAAAGATCTTTTAGATATGTTTTTGAATGATTATCTTTCTGTAAATCCTAAATAACTTTCCTTAAGAGACAAAAAGTCCAAATGAGGGAAACTGACATCGGGTAATGAGATGACCGATCACTTTTTAGCGCAATATAGCCAAGTATGGCAACAGAGAAGGCAGCATGTAACTTTAATATGGGCAATACCTACAATTATTTTTACCGTCATTTCTCTGCTGATGAATGTAATTTTTGATAAATGTAATGACAAGAATATTTTCAATTGGACTGAAGTATTGTTTGCTATTGTAACAATAGGTTCCGGAGCTTGCGGCCTACTATTGCGTCATAATTTTTTTATTAAGGTATTGGGGCTTTTATTGCAGGACCTCGATGAAAAACGAATCCCGCTTTCACTTCCTCAGTTCGGTGAAGAGTTTAGGGTGATATATAGAAGCAAATTAAATATGTGGGAAAAGTTAGGGTCAGTAAAAGATGGTACTTTTTGGTGGCTGGTTACTTCTGTTGGTCTTTTTTTCTTGCTAGTTGCTTTGATAACTAATTTCACAAATTCGAATGTGAAAATTATTTTTGACTTTGTTATTAAAGCAAGGCCATGGGTTCTTGGTTCTCTCATAATACTTTTTATACTGGAACTAATGCAGTTTGATCTTGAAACTATTGAGTAAGTAAAGCCAGGATAAAAGACAATAACTGATTGATAGAGGATTTGTATGAGTGAAAAGAAGTGGGTGAAAATCGGGAAGGCGGCGGAACTAAAAACAAAAGAGCTGCAGTCCGTTGAAATAGAAGGGCAGAGGATTGCGCTGTCTTATCGCGAGGGAAGTTTTGGCGCCATTTCGGGAAATTGTTTGCACGAAGGCGGACCGCTCGGCGAAGGCGTCATTAAAAATGATTACATTGTTTGTCCCTGGCATGCTTGGGATTTCCACCGGATAACGGGCAAGGCTCAGCCCGGCCATCCCGATGCTGTTCCTCAGTATGAATTGAAGGAGGAAGGCGGGGATCTTTACGTAAATCTGAACGCTCTGACCAAAGCCAAACGTTCCCCGCACCCGCCGCATCCTTTGATGCGGGAAATCAAACGGCAGCCGGGGCCGATACGGGTCGCGGGCATTTCGACGACCGTGATGAACAAAGATAATCCGCGTTACTCGACTTCCGAAGCGTTGCTCAAAATCGCACTTGAGCATGCCGAGTCAAAACTCGGAGCCGAGACGAAGCTGATACGGCTCAATGATTTAAAATTTCGCGCCTGCGAAGGGTATTATTCCAAAAGCGCCCGCGCGTGTACTTGGCCTTGCACGATCACCCAGATGGACTCGACCGACGAACTCACCGCGGTTTACGACGCGTTTGTTTTCTGGGCCGACGCCGTAATCATCTCTACTGCGATTCGCTGGGGCGGGGCGAGTTCTCTTTATTACAAAATGATCGAACGCATGAACGCCATACAAAATCAGATGACGATTGCTGACCGCGTTTTAATCCGCAATAAAGCCGTCTCCTTTATTGTGACCGGCGGGCAGGACAATATTCAAGCCGTGGTCGGGCAAATGATGACGTTCTTCGGTGAATTGGGTTTCACGTTTCCGCAATTTCCTTTTATCGCGCATAGCCGCGGCTGGCACGCCGAAGATATGGAGAATAATGTTGCGTACGTGCAGCAGAGTGCGCTATTGAAAGACGGAGCCTGTGCGCTCGCAGACCGTTCCGTCGCCCTCGCGGCCGATCTGATTGAGAACGAGCCCATGTGCAAGGTTGTCCGCGGAGGCCGCAAAGCCAGGTAGTTTCTCGCAGACAGTAATGGTAATATATGCACCGCACTCGTAATACCGCAATAGTGAAATAGTAAAAACAAAAAGGAGGCGTCCATGCAAAAAGATTTGGGAAAATCATCAACAAAGCTTCAGCCCAATGTCGCCGCGCTTTTGAGTTATCTCGCCGGATTCGTTTCGGGGATCGTTTTCATCGTCATTGAAAAGGAAAACAAATTCGTGCGTTTTCACGCCCTGCAGTCCATCGTCACTTTTGGGGCCATCTTTGTTCTGCAGTGGGTTTTTTCCGTTATGTTTTATGTGGGCGCGCTCGTACTGCTTTTAAACCTTGCCAGTCTTGCCTTGTGGGTCATTCTTATGATCAAGGCTTATCAGGGTGAGAGGTTTAAACTGCCCGTTATCGGAGACATTGTCGAAAAGAACGGGAAGTAAGCCAAAGTAAGTCAATAAACGAAAACACTTCCGACTAACAAAAAATCCTTTTGAGTTTTCTTAGTTAGCCGCTTATAATTTCCCTCCCTCACAAAGTTCTATCCGTATTCCATACATTTCATACCCCCACCTAAAGGCGGTTGACAATATATCTTTAATGATATATCCTTCTAATCGCCCGCCGGTATATGTTTAAAACTCATTTCTATTGGGACGAGCGCGGCCAAAGACCGGTAGAGGACCTGATAAGTTCATTACCTCATAAAATGCGCCAAAAAATATCGGCGTGGATCAGTCTTTTGGAAAGACAGGGCCTGATTTAAAGCGCCCCTACGCCGATAAGGTCGAGGATAGGTTATATGAACTTAGAATCCGCCTTGGTTCGGATAATATCCGCATTCTCTATTTCTTTTTCTTGAGAGGCAATATTATTCTCCTGCACGGATTTCGTAAGAAAAGTTGGGAAATTTAAAGGAGCGATTTGGATTTGGCCGGAAGACGTATGAACGATTTCATAGCTCGCTATGAACAGGGCAAAGTTAAATTGGACAGTGAGTGAGGATTTATGAATAAACACAGCTTTCAGGAGTATCTTAAAAGAGAGTTGAGAGATCCCAAATTCAAAAAAGGGTATGAAGAAGAAAAACAGAAGCTTAATTTAGGATACCAGATTTTTCTGGCCCGGGAAAAAGCGGGAATGACGCAGGGTGATCTTGCCGGGAAGATCGGCACCCGGCAGTCGAATATCTCGCGGCTTGAGCAGGGAAATTACAATTTTACGGTTGAAATGCTCGAAAAGATTGCCCATGCGCTTAATTTCAAAATAAGAATGGAATTCGTTTCTGGAAAGCTCCGCAAGGCTGCCTAACTGCGTCATTTAGTCCGCGCTTGTCACTTCTATAATAATTAGTATAATAATCCCTTCCTTAATATATTTTACCCGTGAATGCGATCTCAGTCGGGTATTTTGGCCGTTTCACTTGGCCCCATGAAGTTTTATCGGAGGAATCAAAATGTCATGCTCTGAACACGATTCAAACGGCCATAACGGCCACGATCACGATCATCACCATCACGACGCGCAACACCATGACGCGCGCGAAGTTTTCCCCGTCCAATCGCTCTGGCATAAAGAAAAATTTTCCCGCGAGGCCTGGGTGGCGCCCCGCCGAGGCCAGAAAAATGTTTCCCAAATGCATTATGCGCGTAGCGGCATCATCACCGAGGAAATGAAATTTGTCGCCGAACGGGAACGCTTAACACCCGAATTCATCCGCTCTGAAATTGCTTCGGGCAGGTTGATTATTCCGGCCAACATAAATCACATCAGCCTTCGCCCCACCGGCATCGGTATTAACACGCGCTGTAAAATTAACGCCAATATCGGTAATTCCGCGGTGACATCCAATATTGAAAAAGAATTGGATAAGCTTAAACGTGCCGTAAAATTTGGTGCCGATACCTGCATGGATCTTTCGACAGGCGGAAACATAAACGAAATCCGCCAAGCCATTGTCGATGCAAGCCCCGTTCCGATCGGAACCGTTCCCATTTATCAAGCCGTTCAGAAAGTCGTGAAGCCCGAAGACCTTACGGCCGATCTTCTTTTCGAAGTTATCGAATACCAGGCCAAGCAGGGAGTTGATTACGTCACGGTTCACTGCGGCGTGCTTTTGCAGCATTTGCCGCTCACCGCGGGGCGCATTACCGGTATCGTGAGCCGGGGCGGTTCGCTTCACGCGGCGTGGATGGCCGTTCACCACAAGCAAAATCCTCTTTACGAACAATTCGACAGGCTTCTTGAAATTTGTAAGCGTTATGATGTAACGCTCAGCCTCGGCGATGGTCTCCGTCCCGGCTGCTTAGCCGATGCCAACGACGAAGCGCAATTTGCCGAACTTAAAACACTCGGTGAGCTCACGCTTAGGGCGTGGGAACAAGATGTCCAGGTAATGATCGAAGGGCCGGGACACGTCCCGTTCCATCTCGTTGCTTACAATGTCGAGCGGCAAATCAAAGAATGCCACGGCGCGCCGTTTTATGTTCTCGGTCCGCTCGTGACCGACGTTGCTCCGGGCTACGATCACATTACTTCTGCGATTGGCGCAACGGCCGCAGGTACGGCCGGTGCAGCGCTTCTTTGCTATGTGACGCCGAAGGAACATCTCGGACTCCCGAACGAAGACGACGTTCATCAGGGTGTAATTGCGTATAAAATTGCAGCGCATGCCGCTGATGTCGCCCGCAATAGGCCCGGCGCCCGTGAATGGGATGATGAGCTCAGCCGAGCCCGATATGCTTTCGATTGGAAAAAACAATTCGCTTTGGCGATGGACCCTGAAACCGCGCAGGCCATGCACGACGAAACGCTTCCGGCAGAATATTTCAAGTCCGCCGAATTTTGTTCGATGTGCGGCCCAAAATTTTGTTCGATGCATCTCAATCGTGTCGTCGAAGAGTATAATGCTTCAAAAAGCGAGATTGCTTCGCCCCCTACGGGGGCTCGCAATGACGACGTTGTCATTGCGAGGAGCGCCGTAGGCGCGACGAAGCAATCTGCGTCATTGGGAACAACGCCTCGCAATGACTAAGGAGACAATGATCACCGCTGAACGCAAAAAGACAAGGCAAGTTCGTATCGGGCCGCTCACGCTCGGTGGGGATGCGCCCGTTCGTTTACAATCGATGACGACAACGACAACCGCCGATGTCGAAGCAACCGTGAAGCAGATCCTCGGGCTCGAAGAAGCCGGCTGCGAACTCGTTCGCGTTGCGGTTCCTCATGAAGAAGACGCGCGGGCGTTAAACGCCATCGTTAAGCGCATTCACATTCCGCTTGTTGCAGACATTCATTTCAACTACCGCTTAGCGCTCATCGCGCTCGATCAGGGTATTTCCAAACTCCGGTTAAATCCGGGTAATATTGGCACCGAAGACCGTATTAAAATGGTGGTTGAGAAAGCAAAGTCCTGCGGCGTTCCGATTCGCATCGGCGTAAACGGCGGTTCCCTGGAAAAAGATATTTTGGCTAAACACGGTCATCCCACCGCCGAAGCGCTTGTCGAAAGCGCTGAGCGCCACGTTAAAATTCTCGAAGACTTAGATTTTCACGATATCGTCCTTTCCTTAAAAGCTTCCGACCCCGATACTACCATTAAGGCGTACCGGCTTATGAGTACGCGTACGAATTATCCTTTGCATTTGGGCGTTACAGAATCCGGAACGCTTCTCCGTGGCACCGTGTCTTCCACGCTCGCGCTCGGAGCTCTTTTAAGAGAAGGCATCGGCGATACGATTCGTATTTCGCTTACTGCTGAATCCGTTGAAGAAGTAAAAGTCGGCCGGTTTTTACTCGAATTTTTGGGTCTTCGCAAAACTCAGGCGCGCGTGATTTCCTGTCCGAGCTGCGGCAGAGCAGAAGTCGACGTTTTCAAGATGGCCGATGAAGTAGAGCGTAGAGCACTTTCCATTAAAGATTCGATCACTATTTCTGTTTTGGGTTGCGCTGTAAACGGTCCGGGAGAAGCAGGGGAAGCGGATTTCGGCGTGACCGGCGGAAAAGAAAAAGGAATGATTTACCAGAACGGGAAACAAACTAAAACGGTTCCCGAAAAAGAAATCGTGGACGCGCTTTTCCAGGAAATCGAAACACGGAAAAAATCGAAATAGGACCGTCATTGAGACAAGGTAGTTGCAGGGGCGCGGTTCACCGCGCCCGATTAAGCGGGCGCCATAAATGGCGCCCCTACAACGAATTCGCTCCTCAAGGGCACCTAGGAAAAAACGGAAAATGATGCTCTACTCAGATCCGAATTTGGAATCGGTTAAGGAAAAATTAGCGTGCGGTGAGCGCCTCAATTTCGACGACGGCGTGAAACTCTACAGTTCAAACGATATCGTTACGCTGGGGCAAATGGCACTCGAAGCCAAAGAAAAGCAATTTGGCAAAATGGTTTATTTCTCCAATAATCTCTACATCAACCCCACCAATATCTGCGACGTCGGCTGCTATTTCTGCGCGTTTGCCCGCCCGGAAGGCGCGCCCGACGCGTACGTGATTACGCTGGATGAAATTAAAAGGCGCGTCCTCGAGGCGGTTGAAAAATATGGCGTGCACGAGGTGCACATTGTCGGCGGCCTTTACGAAAAGCTTTCCTTCGATTATTTCGCAGGTATTGTCTCGGTTATCAAAGAAGTCGATCCATCGCTTTTTGTGAAGGCGTTTACCGCCGTTGAAATCGATTTTCTGGCGAATATGGGGAAAATGTCCATTCGTGAATGTCTTTTGGAACTCAAGCGCAGAGGCTTAGATAGTATGCCCGGCGGGGGCGCCGAGATTTTAGGTGAACGAGTGAGAAAGAAAATTTGCCCGCAGAAAATTAACGGAGAACAATGGATTGATATTCACCGCGAAGCCCACGAAATCGGCTTGGTAACGAACGCGACGATGCTTTACGGGCACGTAGAAGGCCCCGAGGACCGTGTCGAGCATATGCTCATGATCCGCGATCTTCAGGATATAACCGGTGGGTTCCGTTCGTTTGTGCCGCTTGCGTTCCACCCGAAAAACACAAAGCTCGATCATATCAGCCCGACCGACGGAATGCTCGATCTCAAAAATTTCGCCGTATCGCGGCTTCTTATGGATAACGTTCCCCACATCAAGGCATACTGGACAACGCTCGGTATGAAAATGGCGCAGGTTTCGCTTTATTTTGGCGTGGATGATTTTGCCGGAACGAACCTCAACGAAAAAATTATGCATGACGCCGGCGCGACGTCCCCGGTCGAATCTACGCGAAAAGAAATCGTCAGGTTGATTAAAGAAGCAGGCTTCCAACCCTGCGAAGTAGATAGCTCTTATTCCACGCAATATAGTTATTGAAAGCGAGCGTTATGACCAATATCGAACGGATTGGGCAGCTTAAGCATAAAGTTTTGTCCGGTGAAAAGGTCAATTTGGAAGAAGCGCGATTTTTGATCGCGCTCGATGACCGCGAAGAAATAGATGTATTAACAAGGGCGGCAATGCAAATTACCCAGCATTTCAGCCAGGGTAAATTCGATCTTTGCTCACTCATCAATGCCAAGAGCGGCATGTGCACGGAGGATTGCGGTTTTTGTTCCCAATCCATTCATTTTGATACCGGAGTTGCGACGTATCCTTTAGTGGATAAAGAGACGGCCTGCAAGCGCGCGGAATTGATGAAGGCTAACGGCGCGGATAGTTATTGCCTGGTTTGCAGCGGCGATCAATTGAGCGACCTGGATTTTGATCAGATTTGCGATACCCTCGCCTACATTAAGGAAAGGGTAGATATTGATTTGGATTGCTCTATCGGTTTCCTTGACCGGAAACGCGCCGAAAAACTCCGTGAAATCGGCGTTCGGCGTATTAATCATAATTTACAGTCTTCCCGCGAATTTTATCCGAAAATTGTCACTACGCATTCCTACGACGACCGGTTAAACACCATTCGGGTTATCAAAGCAGCGGGCATCGAGGTTTGCTGCGGCGGAATTATGGGTATGGGCGAGACGCGCGAAGACCGGATTAAACTGGCGTTCGAACTTTCCGAAATCGAGCCGACCGTTGTTCCTATTAATTTTTTGAATCCGCGGCCCGGAACGCCGCTTGAAGACAATACTCAGATTGATCCTAACGAATTAATTAAGACCGTTTCCGTGTTTCGTTTTATTTTGCCCAAAGCCATTCTCGAACTAGCCGGCGGCCGCGAAGTGAATCTCGGCTCGTATCAGTTGGATGCCATTAAAGCGGGCGCCAACGGCCTCATTATTGGCGGATATTTGACTACTCCGGCTCACGATGTGGAAAAGGACCGCTCGTTGATTCGTGATGCGGGTTACGATTTGGAACCTTCCGAAATTGAATTGAGTAAGTAACGTAAGGACAAAATGAATTTAGAAAACATTCTACAAGAAGTATTGCAGGGCGCGGAATTATCGAACGACGTCGCGCTCTATATTCTCGACCTGTCCGGCGAGGAAATGGTTCCCGTTTATCACGCCGCCAATGAGCTGAATCTGCGCCTCAATCAAAATCGCGTGAGTTTCATTCACAATATGAATATGAATTACACCAATATTTGCGAATATTTCTGCAGTTTTTGTGAATTCGGGAAAAGCAAATTCGCCAAAGATACGTATATCCTAAGCGAAGAAGACGCGATCGCGCGCATCGGCAAAGAAACCATTTCGGAAGTGACGTTCCAGGGCGGCTTAAGCGATCGGGTGAGTTTTGAAGAAGTTCTAAATCTCCTTCGTGCGATAAAGCGCTACCGGCCCGATATTCATATGCATGCCTTTTCGCCGGAAGAAATTCATTATTATTCGAAAGTCAATGGATTGAGCTACCGCGACACGATTTCGCGCTGTCGCGAAGCCGGTATGGATTCCATGTGCGGCACGGCGGCTGAGATTCTGGACGACGAAGTCCGGAAAAAAATTTGCCCTACGAAAATTACAACCGATCAGTGGCTTGAAATCATCGGTACCGGGCACGAGCTCGGCCTTCACTCGACGGTTACGATTATGTTCGGTCATATTGAAGAGTCCGTTCATGTCGTGAATCATTTTTCACACGTTCGCAGGCTTCAAAAACAAACGGGCGGCTTCACCGAATTTATTCCGCTCCTCTTTATGCCGGACAAAACACGGCTCAGTCGAAAATTCCCTTCTGTCATTCCCGCAGAAGCGGGAATCAACCGCCTTGAGTACGCGTATAAAATTATCGCGCTCGCGAGACTTTATTTTTCCAATACGATTCGAAACGTTCAGACCAGCTGGGTAAAGCTCGGATTCGACAGCGCGCTCGGCTCTCTTGACGTCGGCGCCAACGATATGGGCGGAACGCTTTATTATGAGAATATTACGCGCGAAGCCGGCGGTAAGAACGGCGAATATACGAGCTTGGACACATTTTATTCCGCCATTCGCGGCCGTGGCAAAATGCCGATTCAAAGAGATACGCTTTATTCCTACCAATCCCAGCCCGAGCCGGTTTTAAACGCATGATTCAAGAAGCCTGTCTCATCCCTTCGCCTTCGCTGGGCGACCTTGCGGTTCATCCCGTAAAAAAAACAGGAGTTCGCGCTGTAGGCTTACTTTCCGGTGGTCTCGACAGTACGATTGCCGCGCTGGTCGTCCGCGATTTGGGTGTAGAAGTGTACGGACTTTGCTTTGCGCTTCCCTGGGGCTGCTGCAGCAAAGAACAAGCTATGGAAGTAGCGCGCACCCTCGGTATTAAATTCATGGTTCTCCAGCTCGACGAAGCGTATTTGGAAATGATCAAAAATCCAAAATACGGGCGCGGCCGGGCGCTTAATCCCTGCGTGGATTGCCGGATTCATATGTTTACCAAAGCTAAAAAATATATGGAGCAAATCGGAGCCGATTTTTGTTTTACCGGTGAAGTGCTTGGCCAGCGGCCGATGTCTCAAATGAGGCATAGCCTGGCGACGATTGAAAAACAATCCGGCCTTACGGGCAGACTTCTCCGACCGCTTTCGGCGCAGCTTCTCGATCCCACGATTCCCGAACAGGAAGGTTTGATTGACCGCGAGAAACTTCTCGCGATTTCAGGCCGGGGCCGGAAAGAGCAAATTTTACTCGCCGAAGAAAACGGAGTTCGCGATTACCCGAATCCCGCCGGCGGCTGTTTGCTTACCGATGAAAATTTCTCTAGAAAAATGTCGGATCTTCTGAAGCACGGCTACCGGAATTTCAGGGAAGCCGTGACGCTTAAATGGGGAAGGCATTTCAGATTGTCGCACGATTTTAAAGCCATTGTCGGGCGTAACGAGGAAGAAAATGAAACGCTCCGTCGATTTGCTCATGTGAACGACATTATTATGGAATTGGCGGATAAAAAAGGCCCTACCGTGATTTTAAAAGGCGATAAGCCGGGCGAGGAAACGCTCGCCTTTGCCGCAGGGCTTCTCAAACATTATTCTCGTCATAAAGATAAGTCTACTATCGAAGTCGAATACCGTTCCGCCGAAGGTACCGAAGAAATCCGTAAAATTATGTCTGCCCACGTAGACGAAAGCGAAATAGAACGTTTTCAGATTTAGTATCCCATGGCCAACCGAGATTTAAAACAAGAAGAAAGTATTTCCGGAAAATTTTACGTCGATACGCAGTGCATCGACTGCGATCTCTGCCGGTCTGCCGCTCCGTCTAATTTCGAGCGGCAAAACGAACGCGGATATTCCTACGTTTTTAAACAGCCCGCCACCGAAGAAGAATTAAAAGCCTGCCTAGACGCTATGGCCGAATGTCCGGTGGAAGCCATCGGTTCGAACGGCGATCTCGTTCCCGCATGAAGTACCGTACCCTCGGTCGCACCGGTCTTAAAATTTCTGAAGTTGGATTTGGCGGATGGGCCATCGGTGGAAGCAGTTACGGTCCCACCGACGATAAAGTTTCTCTTCGCGCCATTAAGTTTGCCGCCGATCACGGCATTACGTTTTTTGATACGGCCGATATTTACGGCGACGGTCACAGCGAAAAATTGATCGGCGAGGCGCTTAAAGGTACTCGCGACAAGTTTATTATTGCCACGAAAGTCGGTTGGGATTTTTATCACGGCGGAACCCGAAAAAGTTTTGATCCCGAATACATCCGTTTCGCCGTCCGCGAATCGCTCAAACGGCTCGGAACGGATTACATCGACCTCTATCAGCTTCACAATCCCAAATTAGATCAGATTAAAGAAGGGCGCTTCTACGGCGTACTCGACGAATTGGTTAAAGAAGGTAAGATTCGCTGCTACGGGATTTCCATACATAATACGGACGAAGGGGAAGCGGTACTCGCCGGCGGGAAAGCCGACGCTATTCAGCTTATTTTAAATATTATGGATCAGCGGCCAATGGAGAAAGTACTGCCGAAAGCCAAAGACCTAAAGGTTGGCATTATTGCGCGCGAACCGCTTAATTGCGGCATGCTCACGGGAAAATATGCGGCCGGCCATGAGTTTCCAAAAACCGACCATCGGCGCCGCTGGCAGTCGGACAAAATCGCCGGGGATATTAAGAGACTTGAGGAAATCAAAGCCATCGTTAAACATTCAAAAGCGTCGCTTGTTCAAGCCGCGCTTGAATTTGTTCTTGCTCAACAGGAAGTGTCGGTGGTTATTCCCGGTGCAAAAACCGAAGAGCATGTGAACGAACATATTCGCGCTTCGGTATCGCCGGAATTATCCAAAATGCAAATCGAAGCGTTGAGATCCCTCAGCCAAACCGAACTATTTCAATCTGGATTTTATCATAACTGAAAGTTGCTTGAGAAGTTATCAAAAAGGCCGATATTTAATATGTATGTTAATTCTAAGTATCGCATTCTCACCTTTTTCAAGGATTACTTTCCATGTATCACAATAAATTAGTAAGTCCGGGTAGGTTCATAGCGTTGCAGAATGCTCATATTTTTCTGATAAGTTTTCTTATTTTATATTTGGAATTGATTTTGATCCGTTGGGTTGGTTCGGAAATTAGGATTTTTGGTTACTTAAGTAATTTCATTTTGATCGCTTGTTTTCTCGGTGTGGGTATAGGCTGTTTTCAAGCGCATCTATCTTTTAAAGCAGTTGATTTTCTTCTTCCCCTTTTTGTTCTTATTTTTATCGTAGCCGAGCCCGCCGGTATCCGCGGAATATTCTCCATGCGGCATATTACAGAATCGCTTAGCATACTAACCGATTCGGTTATTTGGAATGAGGCGGTATCGTTAAGCCACGAACTATTTGCTTATAAATTTATAGTGGCTATTTGGGCTTGTCTAATGACACTTTCTCTTTTTGCGCTCATTACATATATTTTTGTTCCGCTGGGCAGATATCTAGGTTCCTTGTTTCAAAGCCACCCAAACCCTATTATGGCCTATTCAGTGAATATACTAGGCAGTTTATTCGGTACGTGGGCATTGGCCGGCCTATCTTTCTTACAAACACCGCCGATTGTCTGGTTTAGCGTTTTCTTATTAGTGCTAAGTCTGTATTTTCCGAGACAGCGCTCCGAACAAGTTAGGTGGATTGTTTTAGCCATCGGTATTGTTATTTCATTATTACCGTTTCGTTCCGAGTTTACCGAGGTGCATTGGTCTCCATACCAAAAACTTAGCCTAAAGCCATTATGGACGCACGATGGCAAAGTATCGCTAGGGTACTTGGTGCAGGTAAATAATACTATGTATCAAATTATGTCCAACCTTTCCCAAAAATTTTTGGAAGAAAATGCGGAGTATTTTGGTGAACATGAAGCGTCGCTCGGACCCTACGACTTGCCGTATCGTTTCGTGGAGAAAAAAGATCACGTATTAGTAGTTGGCGCTGGAAGCGGCAACGACTGTGCTGTTGCTTTACGTTATCAGGCGGGTCATGTGGATTGTGTCGATATCGACCCTGTTATTGTTGATATGGGTAGGCGGCTTCACCCTGAAAAGCCCTACGATGATTCGCGTGTTCGCATCACTATCGACGATGCGCGATCTTTTTTTGAAAAAAGCGATTCGAAGTATGATGTAATTTGGTTTGGCTTTTTGGACTCGCACTCTTTGATTTCTTCGTATAACAACATTCGTCTGGACCATTATATTTATACGCGAGAAAGTTTAGAGAAAGTAAAAAGTATGTTGAGTGAATCAGGGGTTGTTGTGATCTTATTTGCAGCGCAAAGGGAGTGGATTGCAGAAAGGCTTTTTGGATTGTTAACCGAAGTCTTCGGTCGCGAACCGCTTGCTTACCACCATTTTAAGAACGGTGATAAGAATGAAATTTATGAGGGGACAGCCTTCATAGTGGGTAATGTCAATCTTGAACAAAAATTGGCGTTAATTGACGAAAAGGCCCGAAATATTATCGAGCGAAACCGACTTCGGTATGCGCCGAATGTTCGTTTGACATCGGACGATTGGCCTTTTCTTTATTTGGAAAAAGCTCGAATCCCTTCGCTGCATGCCGTGCTTTCTATCATTTTGATCTTATGTTTTCTGTTATTCAGAAAAAAAATATTTGGCGCCGATATTCAAATCAAATGGGAATTCTTTTTCCTGGGAGCCGGATTTTTGCTTCTGGAGGTTCAATCGATTACGAAAGGAGCTCTGCTTTTTGGTTCTACTTGGATGGTGAATAGCTTCATCATTTCTCAGGTTCTTATCTGGATTCTTCTCAGCAACTATATAGCAACCCGACGGCCTTTAAATCGGCCGAGGCTTATTTTGATGTTTCTCATTTGCAATATAGCCATAATCTATGTTACTCCGCTCAGGATTTTTTACCGGTTGGACTTTGTCTGGCGCGTGATTCTTGGATCGTTCTTTCTTACGTCGCCTATTTTTTTTGCCGGCCTTCTCTTTATTTCATTTTTTAAAAAAGAGAAACAAAGAGATCGTGCCTTAGGTTCAAATTTGATGGGTGCGTTATGTGGCGGGCTTCTGGAATCAATTTGTTTTGTGTATGGTTTTAAAGCCCTTTTGGTTCCCACCGCTCTTTTCTATTTATCTGCTTATTATATGCGCAGTCGTACGCAGCATTAGTTTAGCTAGCGGGCCCGTAGCTCAGTTGGTTAGAGCAGGGGACTCATAATCCCTTGGTCCCAGGTTCGAGTCCTGGCGGGCCCATAACCGATCTGAAAGAGACGAAAATATGGGTACCGCTTTCTCATGATATCCTCACCCAAATTTATTGGTTTATCAAAAGGTACCAAGCAAGTTGTAATGTGGATTTTAATCTCGAAGTTTATTTTACTTTTTTCTACTTTTCTTGCATTTCGCTTCGGCGCTTTTTATAAAGAACAGTATTTAAATCAGTTTGTTTATCCCACCACCGAGATTACGTGGAAAACAGCCTATCGGACTTGGGATACCTGCCCCCAGCTTTTTCTTGTGGACCACGGCCGTTTCCCATGAGCACCCGGCCCACGGATAGCAAATCTATGCTCAATGGATTGTCTGGATTGGAGGAGATGTTGTGCATCGTAGCGGACGCCCCGTCGCTCTATCAGCCGGCTCGGTTTTGGACGGAGCTTAACCGTACCCATTTAGCTCAGCTTTCCCAGGATGGATTCGAGAATTTCAAGCGGACAGTCAACACCCGGTATTTCAACTGGCGGATGCTAGGTATCCTCCGGTTCCAGGTCGGGCCCGTGCTGAGCGGGTGGCTGACGCGTCCGACGAGGGCAGTGTTTACCGCGCGTTTCCCGAAGCCTGTGTTGCCGGGGGGAGTGTGCACAGCTTCGTTCAACCCACTCTCCGCATGGATCTACAAGGTTTTTGTGGCGATGCTAGCAGAGCGAGTGTGGCGCGAGGACCCACGAGGTCTGTTCGAGGAGCTGGAAGAGCCGGAGTTGGGTAACCCGTTCCTGATCTGGCATCGAGGGCGAGCTATTTCTCAGGACCTTTGCAATTCTGTTCACGAATTTTACCGGATCGTTGGTTCGACAGGTCGATTGCTGAACGAAGGTACTGGGGTGCATGTCGCCGAATTAGGGGCGGGGTACGGACGGCTGGCGTACGTATTTCTTCATGCTCTACCAGCAGCGTCCTATTGCATCATTGATGTACCCCCAGCTCTATATATCTCGCAGCGGTATCTTACAACCGTGTATCCGAATCGCCGCGCGTTTCTCGCTCGGCCGTTTCGTAACTATGATGAGATCCGCCAAGAGTTTGAGAATGCACAGCTCCGATTTCTATTTCCGCATCAACTGGAACTGTTGCCGCTAAAAAGCTTCAGCTTCTTCATCAACATTAGTTCGCTTCACGAGATGACCGTAGCGCAGGTGGCCAACTACATGCGGCTCATGGATCGCCTTGTGCACGGTCGTGTCTATGTCAAGCAGTGGCGCGTCTCCCGCGCCACCGTGAATGGCTGTACACTGCGTGAGCGCGACTATCCCATTCCCTTAGGCTGGTGCCGGGTGTACCAGCGTCAGCATCCAATCCAACGGATGTTCTTCGAGGCTCTCTATGACGTCGGCCGCTCGTGAGTCGTGCATGCATTTCTTGTCCAGGGAAAATAGGCAAGCCGTCATTTGGATTTTAGCCACGAAATTTATTATACTTCTGTCAATCTTCCTTTCTTTTCAATTCGGGACATTTGCAACGAAACAATATTTGAGCCAGTTCACATATCCAACCTCAGAAATTACTTGGCAGACGGCATTTAGAACCTGGGATGGCGCCCATTGTCTTTTTATTGCGGATCATGGTTATGCAAAAGATTCTCCCTCAAACCCTTTCTTCCCGCTCTTTCCCGCCACCATTGCGATTGTTAAGCGGTTCATGTTTGGAAATGGTCTTTTCAGTGGTTTACTTCTAAGCAATCTTTTTTCCTTTTTTGCTTTTATTTATTTGTTTAAGTTTGTCCGTGAAAGATATGATCTAACGATTGCCCGAAGGACGTTAGGGTACGCGTTAGTGTTTCCAACATCTTTTTTCTTTACGCGGGTTTATTCAGAGTCGCTTTTTTTTCTTCTTTGCGTCCTGTTTTTTTATTCACTAAGCAGAAATCAACTTTCTCGGGCAGCGATATTTGGCTTTTTGCTTCCCCTAACTAGACCGACTGGAATTTTAATTCAGCTGCCCCTTATGGTCTATGCGTTAACCGATTTAAAATTGAAAACGATGCAAGAAAAGAAAAGCTTATCGAAGTACTTTTATGTGGTAGCGCCCCTATTGGGTTTTGCTTTGAACCTTCTTTTAATGAAAATATTTACCGGGAACTGGTTCGAGCAGTTTTATGGCGAATCGCGTTCTGTGGGACAGTTTTCTATTGCGAATATATTTAACTTGCGAAATTGGTTTCTAGAGAACTTTGTCTTCGTGGATTGGGCATGGTACGGCGACATTAATAGTGTAATAGACCGCCTTGCTTTTCTGCTGTATATATGGCTGCTCTTCGGGATTTGTAAGCAGGGGAATTGGGTACTATTTAGTTTTGCTTTGGTTATGGGTTTGGTTCCTGCGTTGTCAGATCATTTCATATGTTATATGAGGTATCTGATTGTTATTTTTCCTCTTTTCATACAGCTTGCCCACGCGAAATTTAATCACAGACGTGTACAAGTGGTTATGTTTTTATGCCAATTGGCCTTTAATGCGATGCATGCGTTGAGCTATTGGGTAGGATAGGGATAATGGTTTTTTGAGGAGCGTTGTCTATGCCATGTAAATTTCTTATCACGGGCGGTAACGGGCAGCTGGCCGTTTCATTTAAAAAAATGCTTACCTCGAAAAATATTCCATGCACGGTACTTACCCATAAGGATCTCGACATCACAAACGCTAAAAATATGGAATCCCTTATTCTCAAATTTCAACCGGATGTTGTTTTAAATTGCGCGGCATACAATCATGTAGATTTGGCAGAACAAAAGGAAAGGGATAAAGCTTTTTCCGTTAATGCAACGGCGGTTAAAAATCTCACTCAGCTATGCCTCAAAAAAAATATAGTTCTGGTACACTACAGTTCGGATGCGGTTTTTGACGGAAAAAAAACCGGATTGTATACGGAAGATGATCCGACGCATCCCATCAGCGAATACGGAAAAAGTAAATTGGCCGGAGAGCAGTATCTTACTTCTTCCAAAGCCAAATTTCTCCTTTTCCGGGTAAGTTGGGTTTATGGCGAAGGCGAAAGAAATTTTCTGACCAAACTTCAAACATTGATCGATCAAAAAAAGCCGCTTCGAATGACCTGCGACCGGTTTTCGGTGCCTACGTATGCGGACGATATCGCGCGCGTTACCCTAAAAGCTCTCGATGCCGGGCTAACCGGTTTGTATCATTGCGTTAATTCAGGCTACGCATCACGTTATGAATTTGCCCGGACTTTTATTGAAGCAAAAGGAATAAACAAAGACGTATTTCCTGCGCTGGCCAGCGATTTTGTCGAAGCCGCCAAACGGCCTTTTTTTGGCGCTATGTCCAATCAAAAAATATCAAAGGCGTTACGTATTTCTATTCCGAGCTGGCAGGATAGCTTGCAAGAATACGTAAAGAGTTTGGGAGAGTAGTGTGAGTGGCTACCGAAAAATAAGCGCGTGTCGCATCTGCGGGAAAAATAATTTTCTGTCTTATCTGGATTTAGGCATCACGCCTTTGGCAAATTCCTATGTTGCCGCGACTGCCGCGGGACAGAAAGAATTTAAGGCACCTCTCCGGGTTCTCTTGTGCCGTGATTGCGGATTGTCGCAGCTGGAGCATGTGGTAGATCCTACATTGATGTTTTCAAACTACCTTTACGTGAGCTCTACGCCGAAGACGTTCAGGGATCATTGCGACCGGTTGGCAGAAACAATTCGAGAAATGCTGAAGGCAAAATCGGGTTTTGCGCTTGATATTGCAAGCAACGACGGTTGTTTGCTCCGTTATTTTAAGAAAAGGGATTTTAAGGTTTTAGGGGTGGATCCCGCCAAAAATTTAGCCGAGGAAGCGAATGCGAGCGGTATTCCGACATTATGCCGATTTTGGTCAAAACCGGTTGCCGAAGAAATCGTATCGTTACACGGCCGCCCCAATGTGATTACAGGACAAAATGTATTTGCCCACGTCGATAATGTCCATGAGTTTGTTGATGCCGTTTCGCATTGTCTCGATCCGGATGGAATTTTTGTTTTAGAGTTTCCGTATGTTATTGATTTGATAGAGAGAAACCTCTTTGATACAATCTATCATGAGCATGCATCGTACGTGGGTCTAACTCCCGTAGCTTTGCTGCTCGGCCAATATAATTTTGAAGTTGTCGATGTCCATTATTTCCCTGAGATTCACGGAGGAACCATCCGCATTGTTTCGGCTCGCCCTAATAAATATTCGAAAACAAGCAATGTCGCGAAATTCTACGAACGCGAAAAGCAATTTGGCATTGCATCGCCGACTTCCTATATACATTTTGGCGAGCGTGTCCGGCGTCTAAAGGAACTTTTGGTTGCGTTTTTACAGGAGGCCAAGAACGAAGGCCGCTTGATTTGGGGGTTTGGAGCAAGCGCAAAGGGTAATACGCTATTAAATTATTTCGGCATTACGAGGAAAATGATCGATAACATTATCGACGAAAACCCCAAAAAACATGGTTTTTTTACGCCGGGAACCCTTATTCCCATTGTCGGTATCGAGGAGTTTAAGCAGAATATAAAAAAGATCGATGATTTGCTCTTGCTGGTATGGAATTTTGCAGAAGAGATCAAAAAACGTTGTAATGAATATGGCTACCGGGGCGGATTTATCTATCCCGCCCCCGAACCAAAACGTGTTTATAGTTGAAACGGAGTTCCTATGTCTAAGAAAGCACTTGCCGTAACCGGATGCCTTGGTTTTATGGGGTCGCATTTTGCAAGGACCTGTCTGGCGCGCGGGCATCATGTATGGGGAATCGATAAAATTACCTACGCGGCCCATCCGACACTTCTTCAGGAATTTGAAAAAACATCCCGTTTTAAATTTACCAAAGACGATATTGTGACGATGAGCCATTTATACGACGTGGATATTGTTGTAAACTTTGCCGCCGAAACGCATGTAGATAATTCTATTATGGATAGCAGAAATTTTGTCCGGACCAATGCGCTGGGGGTGGAGAACCTGATGGAGCTTATCCGCGGTAAGCGAAACTATGAAATGCCTCTGTTGATTCAGATCAGTACCGATGAAGTGTACGGCGATATTCGTGACGGCCTGCATTTGGAAACCGATCCGCTCAAGCCAAGCAACCCATATTCTGCCTCCAAGGCGGCTGCCGACCTTCTGATTTTAGGATGGCACCGGACTCACGAGGTCCCTTTTAATATTATTCGGTCAACCAACAATTACGGATTATATCAATACCCCGAAAAGCTTATCCCCAAAGCCGTGAAGTATTTGACCTTAGGTAAACCTATCCCCATTCACGGCGACGGTTCGTACCGCCGGAATTGGCTTCATGTTGATGATATGGTGGAAGGTGTACTTACGGTTATTGAAAAGGGGGAGCGAAATAAAATTTATAATCTCTCGGGTTCAAGCGAGTCTTCCAATATTGAAGTTGTGGAAAAAATCATAAAGTTTCATTTTGAAAAAGATGTGCCGAATTGGAAAGAATACGTTAAATTTAATTTTGTCCGCATGGGTGAAGACATCCGCTATTCTCTGGACGATTCCGCCATCCGCCGTTTGGGATGGAAGCCTATCCGGTCGTTTGATAAAGAATTAAGATCTTTGGTTGAATTCTATAAGAAAAATTTTATCTGGTAATCTATGAAAATCGCCGTTATTTCCGCTATCAAAAATGAGGAACAATGCATTCCCGTATTTATTGATCGGGCAAAAAAAGTTCTAAGCGGTTTGAGCGGAAAGCCCGATTGGCAGATTGTTTTCATGAACGACGGGAGCACCGACAGTTCGCTCGATCTTATTCGCCGGGCGGCTGAGCAGGACCGGAGAATCAAAGTCCTTACGCTTTCACGCAGTTTTGGCTATCAAGCCGCGTTGCTTGGAGGTTTAAAGGAAATCGAAGCCGATTATTATACGATCGTAGACGTGGACTGTGAGGATCCGCCGGAACTGCTTCAAAATTTTTGGGCTAAAATCCAAGAAGGCTATGATTTGGTATACGGTATCCGGAGCAATCGCGTGGAATCTCGACTTTTAATTTTATGCCGTAAAATATTTTATAAAATAAACTCACTTCTTGCCGACAGCCATGTATATATGTGGATGGCGGAATTTAGTATGTTCAGCAAACTGATACGCGACGCCATTATCGCGCCTCAGACAACGTTTCCTTTTTTGCGTACAGAAATGGCCTATGTCGGTTACCGCACAACGGGTATTGAATATAAACGCGTAGGGCGTGTAGCGGGGAAGTCGAATTACAATATAGGGCGCATGGTTAAATTTGCCGTAGGAGGAATTCTAGCCAGCACGACATTTCCGCTGCGAGCTATTTTATATTTATCGGGGATTTTTGGTTTTATATTCTTAATCCTGTGTCTATGGCTGAAGACTCTTTCATCTATTGCCCTTTCAGCGGTAATTCTTTTATTTATCTATGTACTTATATCACTTCCTCTTATAGGGATTTACTTGGCGCGTACATACCGTAACATCGTAAATCGTCCAAATTATTTTATCGATCCTCGCCGGTCGATATACTAGAAGGAAACCACCCCTGCCTGATCTCTGCCCACTTTGTCATTCTTCTGCGGCAAGGCCTGTGCTCAAAGGCGTTAATCCCGATCGTCCAAAAGATCCCCCCATCCCCATTGTCGAGTGTCTAGACTGCAGGGTCTTCAGGTCTGAAACAACGGAAATTTTCTCAGACGATCTTTATCCCGAATCGTATTATGGGGAATTAAGTAAAGATTCATTTTTAAACAAATGGTTAATCGGTATGTATCAGACGGAACGCCGGCGAAAGCTGCGCATCCATAATAAATCTAAAATTAAGATTTTGGATATTGGCTGCGGCGACGGCACCTTTCTGGAGCAATTACCCGAGTATTTTGAGAAATTTGGATACGAACCGTCACAGACGGGTAGGAATGAAGTACTGGCTAAAAAGAATATCCGGCTTTATCCGGCATTGGATTTAACTCATGAAATGGGCACATTTGACATCATCACGTTTTGGCAATCGCTCGAACACATCGCCGAGCCTAAAGCCTTACTACAATCCGCTCATTGTTTGCTCAAAGACGGAGGGACTCTTTTTATCTCGGTTCCCAATATAGACAGCTGGCAGGCAAAAATATTCCGGGGAAAATGGTTTCATCTCGATCCCCTAAGGCACTTTCTTCATTACACACCAAAGACATTAGCGCATCTTCTTCGGCAAAATCATTTTCTTCCGGTGAGCTTCGACACAGTATCTTGGGAATACGGATTGTTCGGCTGGTGGCAAAGCCTTTATAATTTTTTCGGATTTGAGTTTAATATGCTCTACAAAATTCTCAAGCGCTGGAAGAAATATGAGCGTACTCAGAAAAATACATTGGCGTTAGCCGCACAAATTCTTCTTGCCGTTCCGTTTCTGATTATTTCGATTTTACTTTTTGGTCTAGAAAATATGTTCCAAAAGGGCGGAGTCATAAACCTCAAAACCCGGAAAGACAGCAAAACCGCTTCGTGTAGTGAGGAAATCATAAGTTCATGAAAAAAGAAAATTTTAAATTAGATACGTCGGTACGGCGAAACGAATGGGTCCCCGATTTGTCCCGGGTTATTTTTTTGATTATTCTTGCGTATTGCCTCCGTGATTTTTTTATCTGTTACGACGCGCTTTGGCAGGTCAAAATTGGCGAGTGGATCTGGAATCATAAAGCCATTCCGAGATTTGATCCGGATTTTGCAATCAGCTCTGAACTTATTCCATGGAAAAATCACCAGTGGCTGGGTGAATTAATATTATTTGGATTATGGAAAATCGGAGGATTTTTTGGATTAAGGCTGATTTTGAGTTTGATACCGGCATTCATTTTCAGTCGTGCGTTTGTATTGCTTAGGAAACAAGGCGTCAGCCCGTTATCCGCTTTTTTCTTTATTCTTATTGCAGTGCTTTCCAGCGCTCATCATTGGCTTGCACGCCCTCACCTGATAGCCTATGTACTTTTAATTACAAGCGTTATATTGTGGGAAAAATCGTACGAAGGAAATTCAAAAACGCCTTTTATCCTGGCGTTGGTCCATCTTTTATGGGCCAATCTGCATCAATCGTTTTTAATTCAATTTATTTTTGCCGCCTCGTTTGCATTCCAATTATTGGCGGATTATTTTGAAAAGCGTTCTTTGTCCGGGCGAGTGATAAGAAATATCGTAGGTCTTCTTATTTGTCTTCCGCTTATTACCGCCATGAATCCGCATGGATTTGGAGCCTTTAGGTCAACGGGAGCTACCTGGGCCATACGGAAATACATCGAAGAATGGCAGCCGGTATATTTTCATTCGAAATACTTTCCTTGCTTTTTCGCCTATTCCGTTTTACTTGTTCTTTCTTTTTTATCCAACCAAAAAAATGTAAAATCATACGAACTCGCCATTTTCACATGCACCGTTTTATTAACGACGACGGCTGTCAGGCAAATCCCAATTTTTGTGTTAAGTACGCTTCCTTTTTACGTACGTCACATACCCCTGTTTTCAAGAAAAGCAGCCGGATTTTTGGAAAAAAAATTTAGCGCAGTAACCCGTTGGTATACCGAAAGAAATCGAAGAATCCACGCGTGCGAGCAGGAGTTTAGCGGAAATTATTTCGTCCTGTGTTGTTGGGCCCTACTTTTTTTCATAAGCGTCGCCGGTTTTCACAATCCCCGTCTTACTTATTGGAATGGGCTCAATAAAAATTTCTTTCCTATTCCCGCAAGCGATTTTATGGAAAGGGAAAATATCAAAGGTAATATATTTAATATTTACGCTTGGGGCGGTTATTTGCTTTTCCGTTTTGGAAACGATAACAAAATTTTCATTGATGGCCGTACCGATATGTACGGCCCCGAAAGATTGGAAGAATACGATCAAATACTCGAAGCCAGATCAGGGTGGGAAACGTTATTCGATAAATACGATATACAAATTGCTCTCATAAGCAGCGAATGGGGTTTATCCAAAAAACTTTCAGGCGATCCCGATTGGCTGCTTGTTTTTTCGGATAAGCAGGCTTCCGTGTTTGTTCAAAAGGAAAAATTTCCGCAGAAAAAAAGTGTCATTCCCGCGCAAGCGGGAATCCAGAAAATATTAGACCCCCGCTTTCGCGGGGGTGACAAGCGGTGAACCATGGCTAGAGCCTTGCTTGGGCAGGAGCTTCATCTTGAGGCAAAAAATGAAACCGGCGCGCTCGGAAGGGTGGTGTCGGCGCTCTCGCGTTCGGGTATTAATATCGTTCATCTCTTAGCTTATTCCGTGGGCGAACGCGGTTATCTCCAAACCATTACATCCGACAATGCGAAGGCCAAAGAAGTTCTCGAGCGAAACGTGCCTCACGTCAAAATAAATTTACGCCCCGTATTGATCGTCGAATTTGAGAATAAAGTCGGCACGCTTTCTCCGGTCACGAAACTGCTCGGCAATCAAAATATTTTCATCGATTATTGTTATGGAACGAGCGGTGACGGTTTTAAAATCGTCGGTATTTTTTCAACCGCCGACAACACGCGGGCGATGGAATTGATTAACGAAGCTTCCGTGCGAGGGGAGATGTAATGCATGAGCGTGTGAGCATTATTATTCCCACCTACAACGAAGCCGAGAACATTCGAGCTATCGTTCCGAAGATTTCCGAGGTTTTCAATAAACACGGTATCGATGGAAAAATTATCGTTGTCGATGACGATTCCCCGGACGGCACATGGAAGGTGGCGGAGGAATTAGGTAATCAATATCCCGTGAAATCTGTTCGCAGGCAGGGAGAGCGCGGGCTTTCTTCAGCCGTTATTAAGGGATTTGAGTATGCCGAAGGTGACATTATCGGTTTTATGGACGCTGATTTTAGTCATTCGCCCGATCAAATAATCGATCTCCTGCAAGCGTTTACGCTGAATAATGCGGACCTTGCGATCGGGAGCAGGTACCTGGATGCGGGAAAGATTTCAAAATGGCCGCTACGTAGACGCCTAGCTTCGTGGGGAGCTACGTTGCTTGCTTCGCCGTTTACTTCGATCAAAGATCCAATGTCGGGGTTTGTTTTCTTTAAGAAAGGCGTAGTCGAAGGCGTTTCTTTAAATCCGATTGGTTTTAAACTCGGGCTGGAGATATTGGCTAAGGGCAAATATAAGCGTTTGAAAGAAGTACCCATTGTTTTCCAGAATCGTTTGCACGGGGAAAGTAAGCTGACGGGGAAAGTTATTATCGAATATTTGAAGCAGCTCTGGCAATTGCTTTGGGAAGTAGAAACGCCGGTAGGGCAGTTTATGAAATTTTCTCTTGTTGGCGGAACGGGATTAATTGTTAATATGGCGGTTTACAGCATTTGTATTTATCTTATCCATCTTCATTATTTGCCTTCCGCCATTTTTTCGTTTGCGATTGCGATGAGCAGCAATTTCCTACTTAATCGCACCTGGACTTTTAGGGTGCGTACAGTAGGGGCGGTTCGCGAACCGCCCCTACTCACATTTCGAAAGCAATATTTACGCTTCGCGCTTGTTTGCCTTATGGGTCTCGGAATTAATTTATTTCTGCTCCATTTGCTACACTCAGTCTTAGGTTTACATGAACTTCTCGCGCAGTTTCTCGCCGTTTTATCCGCCACCGCTGTTAATTTCGTAGGCAGTAAGCGCTGGGCCTTTAAATAAATCTTCTCATTTCAAGCGCCTCTGGCAATTACCTCCGGCACCACTACGAAAATACCGTCCACGGTATTTTCTCCGTTCGGTTAGAAATGGCTTCGCACATCCATGCGCTACGCTCGTTTCTAACAACGTGCCTTCGGCAACTGCCAGAAGCGCTTGGCAAGTGAGTCTATCCGAATCTTACTCACAGATAACCGGAGTTATTACCGAGCAACAGCTTGCATTTATGGTTATTTTAAGCTTAAAGGATTTTCTTGGTATGGAATAAATTGTGTTATAATGCACGTGTTTTTTTGCAATTCTTATTCCCGCTCTTTGGATACTCACCTGAGTGATCGCCCCGGCAGTGCCGGGGAGGAAAGTCCGGGCTCCGCAGGACAGCGTAGTGGGTAACGCCCATCTTCCAGTTTTCTTTTTTGGAACGGATTAGAGCCACAGAGACCAATGCCGGAGTGGACCGAATAGGTCCTTGCCGGAGTGAAAAGAGGCAATCTCTACGCGGAGGAAGGTCAAATAGGGGACGTCGCCTTCGGGCAGGGGCCGGTCCGGTCCCAACCTCGTCGCTTTCGATGCCGCGCCGACCGCGCGGCATCGCAGAACCAAGCGGCCAACCGCCGCTCGGCCAAGCGGTGAGGAACTGTTCTAAAGGAGCAGTTGAAGTCCCGGGTTAGACCGTTAGAGGTATCGTGCAAGCGATATCCCAGAGAAATGATCACAGCCCTTCGGGGTTACAAAACTCGGCTTAGCCGGGTGAGTATCCATCTTATTTTCCGCCCATTTTAAATTGCTACCAATCAGTGTTTGACTTGGAGATCAAGACGTTTGGTGAGATCTTCCGTGGTCGGATGAGATGTGTTCAAACTTTTTTCCCAGATATGCTCGGGTTCCATGCAGAGATAGGGCGTGATGGTAGGAAAAGCTTCCTGAATATATCGATGAACGGTTTCGTAAAGTCTAGTGCGTAACGGCGCGAAATAACGCATTTTCCCATCAAATCCCTTCACAAATTCCCCGGAATAAATAGGCGTCGTTAAAAATCGGCTCTGCGCTTCGCGCTTAAGCTCGGGAACGAACCTAAGAGTTCCGTAACTGATCCAAGCTATGGCCTGCGGCGCAATGTGCTTTCTGAGAAGCCCAACCGTTTCGCAGTAACCTTTCTCCCAGCCCGAATGCGTAATCAAAGGATCGAAATGAAAAGCTACCCGGTAGCCGGCATCCGCGCATTTCTTGGCGGCAAGAATGCGCTCTTCGATCGTGGCGGTTTTATGTTCTTCGGTGCGCTGAATAAACTGGGTATTTATGGACCAGGCGATAATGGTTCGCCTGTTGTGATTAAAATTGAGAAGAGCGTTTACGCGCGTGGATTTGGTTTTTAGTTCCAGCGCTGTGTTTGCGTAGCAGCCGAAAAATTCGACGAGCTCTCCGTTGATTCCCAAGACAGGATCAAGCGACAGGGAATCCGTAAATTCACCGGTGCCGAAGCGGAATGTTTTATTTGGGCTGGATTCAAAGAGTTCTTTGAGTTCGGCAAACATATCCTCCATATTTACATAAAATGTGATCAAAGGATTATTGAGATAGGCCTGGAGAAAACAATACGAGCAATCGAAATTGCATCCGAGAATAATATTGATGGTTCGGTAGGTGCAGCACACGGCCGATTCGGTGAAAGCGGGGCAAACCGATAAAAATTTTCCTTTTTGGCGTGTTAAGAGAAGCGTTTTTTTCCCTTCGGTAAAGGCGTTGGCCTGCCCGGCCGCTTTCCGGGTCAAGGTTTTGACGTCTTCTACCACTTCCACCGTGGATTTCGGCAGCCGCGAAATGATTTGGCGGACGCGTTCATGATCCGCAACCGCTTTATCAATATAAATTTTATCGGGAAACCAGATTTGCTCGCTCATTTTCGTGTGCAGGAAAAGGTGCTGTTAAGGTTTGAATTTCCTTGTACGAACGTTCGTTCCCGCGCTTTCGGCAGCCCAAAAGAAAAACGTCGCGTTTTGTTTTTAATTCGCTGAGCACCGCAGTTTTCTGATCTTCGCTAAGCGTGAATTGATCAAGCAATTTAACCAACGCGCGGATGCGGTAATAATCGAGACTGTGCTGGCCGGACAATTGATCGGCGTGTCCGCCGCGTTTTATCGTGAGCGGATTGGGGAGAAGGCCGACAGGAAATTGTGATGCAACGCGCAGCCAAAGTTCGTAATCTTCGCAAACCGGAAATGTTTCGTCAAACATCCCCACTTTTTCAAGCAAAGCTTTTTTGAACATTACCGCCGACGGGCTCACGATGCAGCGGGGAAGACATTGACTAAATAGGTCGCCCGAATATTTTTTGTGAATGTTTCTGGCATTCACTCGCCTGCCTTTGCGTATCCAAATTTCTTCGGTCTGGCAAATCGTTGCTTCGGGATTTTTTTCAAAATAACGAACTTGTTCCTCGATTTTTGTGGGCTGCCATAAATCGTCGGAATCCAGAAGGGCGATGAATTCGGCGCGCGCGCGCTGAATTCCCATATTTCGCGCCGCGCTGACCCCGTTTGTGCCAAACGATTTTGGAAGGCGGGAATGCTCTATCTGTGGCCGGCCGCAATCCATTTGCACGTAGGTAAGATCTTTTCTTTCCATGCAAGCCTCATGCGTACCGTCATTGGAACCATCATCCACAACAATGAGTTCAATAGGCGAATAGGTTTGACGGAGTACCGAATCGATGGCTTCAAGAAGCATCGTTCGGCGATTAAATGTGGGAATAATGGCTGAAACCAGCGGATCATAAGCCATTTCTTGACCCTCCCAAGTCAGGGGTATATTATATCTTTCCTACTAAAAGTCCATATCTACAATGTTAATATCAGAGAACTTTTGGTCTAATCGGAGGGACTATCCGTGTTTCGAAAATTATCCATTTGGGAATATCTCGATAAATTAGCCAGTGACAAACCGGTTCCCGGCGGCGGGAGCACCTCGGCGCTTGTAGCTTCTTTAAGCGCTGCTTTGGGCGTCATGGTAGCTCGGATTGTTTCAAAGAGAGCGAAGAATAGTGCCGCTTTACGAAAAATAAAATTGTACGAGTTACGTTTGGGCCAGCTTCAGAAAAAATTTGAAAAAACTATCGATACCGACCCGGCAGTATATGCTTCGCTCATGCGAACATACAAAGTTACGCGTAGGCTAAAGAATCGTGGTCAAGCCAAGAAAAAAATCGATGTCGCACTAGAGAAATCATTCCGTGTCCAGTGGGAGCTCGCGCGCGAAATTTCCGAAGCCCGGAAAATCATCGAAGGAATAGGGCGTTTAGCTACGGGTTCTATAGCAAACGATCTCAGAGTCTCTCTCGCCCTTCTGCGCGGTGCATGGCTCGGTGCTTTTCATACGGCAAAAATAAACGTCGATTATATTCACCGTCCTGCTTTGAAAAAAGCATTGATGAAAAAACTGCAAACGACACCTAAAGCATAAGCTGAAATTAAGGTTTGAATATGAGCGAAGCAGCTCTTCTCGAAGGTAAACTCATTAAAGAAAAACTTATCGAAGAACTTCGTAAGGAGTGTGCGAAGTTAAAAATCGATCTATCGCGCTCACCGAAGCTCGTAGCGCTCAAAGCCGGAACCGACGCGGGAACTGATATGTACATTACTTCGCAAAGCAAAGCTTGCGGATCGGTGGGGGTGAAGCACGAAGTGCGTGCCCTCGATGGAAATATTTCGACGGAAAAAGTTATAGAGGAAATTGAAAAGTTAAATCGCGACGCTTCCGTCGACGGCGTGATCATTCAAATGCCGCTACCCAAACAGGTGAATGCCGATCAAGTTTTGTCCAGTCTTAGCCCTCTGAAAGATGCGGAAGGTGTGCATCCGCATAATTTGGGTCTTCTTTTTATGGGCCGGCCGGTTACGCTTCCATGCACGCCGGCAGCATGTGTCGAACTTATCAAATCTTCAGGGATAGATCTCTACGGGAAAGAAGTTGTTGTGGCCGGCACAAGCGTAGCGGTTGGGAAGCCGATTTCCATTTTACTTTTGGATCAAATGGCTACCGTGACGATGTGCCGATCTTCCGCAAGTAAAGTCGGCAGTCTCGAACGCCATGTACGTGCGGCCGACGTGCTGATCGCCGCTATCGGCCAGCCCGAAGCTATACGGGGAAATTGGATCAAAGAAGGTGCTATCGTAATCGATGTCGGTACGAACCGTGTGAACGGAAAGACGGTGGGCGATGTCGAATTCGAACCGGCAAAAAAGCGTGCAAAAATGATTTCGCCCGTGCCTGGCGGAGTCGGGCCTGTAACCACCGCTATTTTAATTCGTAACGTCCTCCGCATGGCAAAGAAGCGCCATGAATCCATGCGGCCGATTGGAAAAGCAAAATGAAAATTACCGCTAAATCCATTCGCGAACAAAAAAGCTCCGGCAAACCCATTACTTGTTTAACGGCCTACGATTTTCCTACCGCCGCTTTGCTGGATGAAATCGGGATTGATATTGTTCTGGTCGGCGATTCGCTCGGAACGGTTCTTTTGGGATACGATTCAACGTGTCCTGTGACCATGCGCGATATGCTTCATCACACGAAAGCGGTGAGCCGCGCCGTTAAAAATAGTTTGGTCGTAAGCGATATGCCTTTTGGTTCGTACGAATCCTCGCCCGAGAAAGCCATTCGAAATGCTCAACGCCTGATCAAAGAAGGCGGCGCTTCGTCCGTAAAATTGGAAGGTGGCAAGCCGATGGCGAAAACGGTGGCAGCGCTCGTTCAAAAAGGCATTCCCGTCATGGGGCATGTTGGTTTGACACCCCAAAGCGCTGAGTTGCTTGGCGGCTATAAAGTACAGGGGCAAACGAGCGAAGAAGCAGAACGAATTTTGGAAGATGCTCGTGCGCTAGACGAAGCGGGCGCCTTCGCCGTGGTGCTCGAATGTATTCCGGCCGATCTTGCCAAACGGATTACGGATGAAATTTCCGTGCCCACGATTGGAATAGGGGCGGGGCCGCACTCCGATGGACAGGTTTTGGTGATTCATGATCTGCTTGGACTTTTAAACGGAACAAGACCTCGGTTTGTCCGGGCGTACGCCGATCTTCGTAGCTCGATGCGTGAAGCGGTTAATCAATTTAAAACCGACGTCCTCACTCGAAATTTTCCAGCCACTAAGGAAAGCTACGGTTCGCCGTCATTGCGAGGAGCCCCGATAGGGGCGACGAAGCAATCTAGAAGCGAGATTGCTTCGCTCGCTCGCAATGACAGTGACAGACAGAAAAGAATTTCAACAGAGTAATTATGACAAATCTGGTAGAAAAAAGAATTTTGGTGATGGAGGAAAACGAAGAACTTCTTACGATCGTAGAGGCGCGCCTTCATGCCCGGAAATATGTGGTGGACTCGGCCCGCGATTTGGATCAAGCCAGCAAAGCTTTGGCACAAAATCCTCCAGACATGGTTCTGGTGGGTTCTGAGATTTGGAAAACCTACGGACGCGAACTCTGCCAGAGAATTCGTAGCCAGCTAGGTTCCTCAACGACTCCCATTATTCTCATGGCCGAAGAGGAAGAGACGGCGAGTCTAATTATGATCCTGGATAGCGGGCTCGATGATTTTATTTTGAAACCATTTTCAACGTTTGAACTTCAGCTTCGTGTGGCTATTAATTTTCATCGAAACGAAGAGCGCATCCAGGCCAACCCGTTAACGAAGCTTCCGGGTAATCTCGCTATCGATAACGAAATACGGCGGCGGATCGAAAGCAAAGAAACATTTTCGGTTTGTTACATCGATATCGATAACTTCAAGGCGTTTAACGATGCCTACGGTTTTGACCGAGGCGATGACGTTTTGCTTCAAACGGCCAATATTATTACCCGTGCGGCTAACTCCGTCGGCACGAAAGAAAAAATATTTGTCGGCAATATCGGAGGCGATGATTTTTTGGTGATTTTGAGTATGAAGTTTGATCATGTTTTTGCCAAAGAATGCATTCATGATTTCGACCGGATTATCCCGACCTATTACAAAGACGAAGATGTCCAGCGCGGCGGAATTATGATAAAAAATAGAAAAGGACGCATGGCTAAAATTCCGATGATGAGCCTTTCCATTGCTTCGGTGACGAACGAAAATCGCCGCCTTGAAAGCCCCGCTCAAATTGCGCAAATCGCGGCCGAGGTTAAGAATTTTTTAAAAACACAACAAGGCAGTAATTTTCTAAGAGACCGGCGCGATCATCCGCTGAGGGATTTGGAATTGGCCGTAAAAGTGCTTGCGGATAATGAAAAATCCGGCGAATCGGAAAAAGAACCCCTGGGCCAAATTCTACTTTCGGCCGGGCTCATTACAGAACAGCAATTAGCCGAAGCGCTGGAGCACCATTTTAGAACCGGACAGCGGCTGGGACAAGTTCTCGTTAATATGAATCTTTGCCGCAGTGAAGATGTTGGGCGAATGCTTGAAAGAAAGCTGGGGATTCGCTACATCTCGCTTACGGAAAGAAAACTTAGCCCGGGCCTCGCCCGGCTATTTACGGAAGAATACGTCAGGACGCATCGGGTAAGCCCGATTCGCGTTAAAGACAAAAAATTATATTTAGCTATGATCGATCCTTTTGATATCAAAACCGTCGATTATGTGGAACGAATCACCGGTTACAAAGTCGTGCCTTGTCTTGCGCTGGAAGATGAATTTGAACGGTTCCTCGAGAATAATTTTACGAGATCACCCGCCGAAGGTTCGAGGCAATGACGCAGGCTTTATTGTTCGTAAGTACGGCTATTTTCGGGATTGCGTTTGCCTGTTTACTCATGAGCTGGTTCCGGTCTTCGCCTTGGGCGCGGGCGGGAAATTATTTTCTGGATTTAGGTTTTCTCCTGCTGTGCGTAATTTTATTTTTAGAAGCGATGGACGTGGGCGTTTTTCTGCCGGTGGCCAACCGGCATCAAGCCATGGTGTTTTTCGCCTGGTCCGTTCTTTTGGTATTCCTTTTTGTCCGGCGGGGTTCATCCCGAGGAAGTTTTGGATTGGTTTTGCTTCCGCTGGTTATGGCGCTCATGTTCGCGGCAGCCGTTGGTTACAGCACCGAGGTAAAAGTCCCGCTGAAGTATTTGGCCAATCAAATTTTCGCCGTGCACACCATCTCGGCTTTTTTGGCATACGCTGCTTTTACGATTTCGTTTGTCACAAGCGTGCTTTACCTGCTTCAGCACCGGGCGCTTAAATCGCGCCGCGGCGGAAGTTTTTATCAGCAATTACCGAATCTCGAGGAATTGGAAAATATTGCTTTCTTCACTATTCTTCTAGGCGTTCCTTTGATGACCGTTACGCTCATCACGGGATTTATTTGGGCCAAAGGTGAATTTGGGCGTTTCTGGGTTTGGGAGCCTAAGATTGTTTTAGCTACGGTTACCTGGTTGGTTTACAGCGCGCTTCTCTATATCCGTTGCGTTCGCTCCATGCACGGATCAAAGATCATGAGGTATCTTTTGTTTTCGTTTTCTTCGGTTCTTGTAACTTTTCTCGGGAGCGGGGTATTTTATAAAACCGCTCATTCTATTCATTAAGAAGGATCTGTCGCCCCCGCGAAGGCGGGGGCCCAAATGCCAGCAGGGCTCCCCGGGCTTTGCCCGGGGGGAAACCACTTATAAATTGGATTCCCGCTTTCGCGGGAATGACAGAACGGAGATTTTAGATGTCTGAGAATTCTTTAATAACGGTGGGACTCAATTGGCAGACTACGCCGGTGGCGGTGCGGGAGCAGGTAGCTTTTTCCGACTCCGTTATTCCCGAATCGCTCAGGACCTTAAAAAGGTTTTCCGGCTGCCTTGAGGCCATGATTCTTTCTACCTGCAATCGTGTAGAAGTGTATGCGGCTACCCGGGACGCTAAAGGATGCGCAGGATTTCTACGGGACTTTTTAGCTTCGTTTCACGACCGGGACGATCCACGGTTTGATCAATATTGTTTTGATTTCCAGGAAAAAGATACGGTCAGGCATCTCTTTCGCGTAGCCGCGGGCCTTGATTCAATGGTGGTTGGCGAGAACGAAATACTTCATCAAATCAAAGAAGCATATAAAATGGCTTCCAAAGAAGGAGCGGTGGGTGGGGCGCTTTCTATTTTGGCCGAACAAGCCATCAAAGTTGGCAAAGAAGTGCGTCAGAAAACGAAAATTGGCCAGGGAGCGGTAAGCGTAGCGTCCGTGGCCTGCGAGCTTGCGCATAAAATCTTCGGACAATTAAACGATCAGCACGTGCTTATTTTGGGTTCGGGAAAGGTAGGCAAGCAAGCCTTAAAGAATTTGGTGAAAGACGGTGTCGGTGAACTCACGATTGCTACGCGGAACCGGGTCATTGGCGAAGAATTAGCTCGAATGTACGGTGCCAATAATGTGGATTTCTCGGAATGGCTACGGTATTTGGCCGATACCGACATTGTCATATGTTCCACCGGAGCGCCGCATTACGTTGTGCATCTTCAGGACGTCAAACGGCTCATGGCCGCGCGTAAGAATAAGCCTCTTTTTATCATCGATATTTCTGTTCCGAGAAATGTCGATCCGGAAATCAATCAACTTTCCGATGTCTATGTTTATAACATCGATGACTTAAAGAGTATTTGCGATTCGAATTTGAAATTACGTCAAAAGGAAGTGCGCGCCTGTGAGCTTCTGATTGATCATCGCATGGAACATTTTTTTCTGAAGATCGAAAAATTGAAGGCCGGGCCGACGATTGAGGCGCTGAATCAAAAATTCGATCATATTGCTTCCGAAGAATTTGAAAAGCTCGCAAAGAATTTGTCTTCAACTCCCGAGCAGCAAGAGGAAATGCGCCGTTTGATTTGGAATATTAAAAATAAATTTCTGCATCATCCCATGGCCAAGTTAAAAGAAGCGGCGGAAGATGGCGGTGTATCCCGTTATACCGAAGCTGTTCACCGCTTGTTTGATTTGGACTCGGAAGAACGCAAGCCTAAATCGTGAATTTATTCATCATCGGTACTCGTGGTTCCAAGCTGGCTCGTGCGCAGGCCGGGCTCTTTCGTGAAATGGTAAGCCGCTCCTATCCGCTTATGCAGATTGAGTTGAAAATTATCGCGACGCGCGGGGATGCGCTCAAGGAAAAGCCGTCCCGTGGAGTAAATGAAAAAAACTTATTTACCAAAGAGCTGGAAGATGCGCTCTTGCACGGGGAAATTGACGTTGCCGTCCATAGCGGCAAAGACCTTGCGTCCAAGATACCGCCTGGGCTGGTGATTGGCGCCGTACTTCAAAGAGGAGACCGGTCGGATGCTTTTTGTTCGATAAAGTTTGAAAAATTTAATCTATTACCCCAAGGCGCTACGATCGGTACAAGCAGCATTCGCAGAAAAGCGCAACTTCTATTGCAGAGGCCGGATTTGCGGATCGAATCTTTACGCGGAAATGTAGATACAAGACTGCGTAGCCTGGCGGAAGGAAAATTCGATGCGCTGATTTTAGCCACTTGCGGTTTGGAACGTCTGGGCCTGGAAAACGCCATTCGTGAACGATTCAGCCCTAAAAGTTTTTTGCCCGCTCCCGCGCAGGGCGCTATTGTGGCGCAATACCGGAGCGATCGGGACGACGTAGTTCGCATATTGAAATCAGTTTCCGATGATACCAGCTTTTGTGAAGTGAAAGCGGAAAGAGCTTTGCTTGAACGGTTGGAAGCCGGTTGTTGGGTTCCCCTCGGGGCTTCGGCGGAAGTAACGGGAAAACGTCTGGCTTTAACGGCCGGCCTTTTTAGTCCGACCGGGGAACGAAGTGTCATTCGTAGGCTCGAAGGAGATATCACAGATCCGGTATCGCTTGGCTGGGAGATGGCCAAAGTTTTAATCCGGGAAGGCGGACAGCAAATTTTAGACGAACTTCGTAATGTTGGCGATGACACGTAGACTCAAATGAAGCATCCACAAACAAAAAAAGAAGGAAAGGGTTGGGTCGCTCTTGTCGGAGCGGGGCCGGGAGATCCGGGCCTGCTCACTCTTCGCGGCCGGACGCTTCTTAAATATTGCGACCTCGTCGTTTCTGACGCACTTGTGGACCGTTCTATCTTTTCGTTCGCACCGCAGGCAAAAAAAATCGTTCTGGGAAAACGCGCCGGTGCGGTCAGTACGCCCCAGAAAAAAATCGAACGGCTGCTCATTCGCCAAGCGAAAAAAGGCGAGAGAATCGTTAGACTTAAAGGCGGGGACCCGTTTGTTTTCGGGCGGGGCGCCGAAGAAGTCTTGGCTTTAAAAAAAGCGAACATTCCTTTTGAAATTGTTCCGGGCGTAAGCGCCGGCCATGCGGTACCTGCGTATGCGGGCATTCCTCTCACGCACAGGGATTATTCTTCGCAAGTTACTTTTGTGACCGGGCATGAAGCTGGACACAAAAAAGACAGGACCGTGGATTGGTCCGCACTTGCGCGCCTCGGCGGAACCATCGTGATGTTCATGGGCCTCAGGCAGCTTCCTTTCATTTTGCGGAAATTAAATCAAGGCGGACTTTCTTCCGAGACGCTTATTTCGGTAATCGAATGGGGAACGACGCCGAATCAAAAGGTCATTTCAGGCACGATGGCTGATATTGAAAGACGCATTAAACAAGCGCAAATCAAAGCGCCGGCTTTGGCGGTGATAGGCAAAGTGAATTGTTTACGTCCACTGCTTAACTGGTTTGAAAGGCGTCCTTTATTTGGAGAGCGTGTTGTCGTAACTAGGGCGAAAGAACAAGCCGGAGCTTTGACCGGCCGTCTTAGGACACTTGGCGCCGAAGTTTACGAGCTTCCCACGATTGAAATCCGGCCCGTTCCGCATACGAAAGAAATCGAACGTCTCCTTCTCGAGTTAAAAAATTTTGATTTTCTAGTTTTTACGAGCGCAAACGGAGTGAAGCATTTTTGGAATCATTTGGAGAAAATAGGCTTGGATTCCCGCTCACTCGCCGGCGTAACAACCGTTGCCGTGGGGCCGGGGACTTCTCAAGCGCTTTTAGAACGTGGAATTAGGGCCGATTTGGTTCCGTCGACATTTACCACAGCCCATATCTTGGAAATGTTGAAAAATAAAAATCTGATCGCGGGTAAACAATTCTTGCTTGCCCGTTCTGATATTGCTACAAGAGAACTCGTTTTCGGCTTGATTGAGTCCGGAGCTGCTTTGGTTAAAGATCTCGTGATCTACAGAACCAAACCAAAGCCTGTACATTCAAAAATAATTAACGAACTTTTTTCAAACGGCCGGAAGCCCTGCGTTGCTTTTACCAGTGCTTCCACCGTAAGAAATTTTGTACGTGCGCTTCCGCCGCGTAAAATTTCTTTGATCTCCCGAAAAAGTCGCGTAATATCTATCGGTCCGGTAACCACCAAGACGGCCAAAGAAGCCGGGCTAAAAGTTTTGCGTGAAGCTTCCGATTCGACCGTGGACGGCTTAATTAACGCCACCATAGAAGCATGTCGCGGGAAACGTTTTCTAAAGTATAGACCCGAACTCGAACGAATTCCGCTCTGTGAAGATTAAGAGTCGATCCATGATTAAAAGTCGCATTCTTATTTTTTTGGCCATTGCGCTGACGATAGCCGGATGTATAACAAATCCGTTTTCGAAGGGCGTGCGCGATACTTCAAAGAATACGGAAGATGCCGCGGTTGTCGAAACGGACCGGGGCACGATTGTCTTTAAGTTTTATCCGAACGATGCGCCTAAAACGGTCGAGAATTTTAAAAAATTGGCCGATCAAAAGTTTTACGACGGCCTAACGTTTCATCGCGTTGAGAAAATGCCCCGTCCGTTTGTTATTCAAGGTGGCGACCCGAACGGCGATGGCTCCGGCGGGCCGGGTTATACCATTGCCGACGAATTTAATGCCCGGCCGCATTTGGAAGGAACGGTGGCTATGGCACATACGGAAGCTCCCGGTTCTGCGGGAAGTCAATTTTATATAAGTCTTGCCGCCGCTCCGCATTTGGATGGAAAATATACCGTGTTCGGTCAGACGATCGAAGGATTTGATGTGATTCACCGAATAGAAAAAGGTGATGTTATGAAGAGCGTTCGAATTGAGAAACGGGAAGTGCCTTTATGAGTTTTCCTATTTCAAGACCTCGCCGGCTCAGGCGGAACGAAAAAATGAGAAAATTAATTCGTGAGACGCGTCTTTCGCCGGATCAACTGATCATGCCGTATTTCGTAAAAGAAGGGCGGGGAGTTAAAGAGCCGATTCAAGGTATGCCCGGGCAGTTTCGTTATTCGGTGGACCAACTTATTCCCGAGCTCGAATCGCTGCAGGGCAGCGGCGTTTCGGCAATTATGCTCTTCGGAATCCCGGAATCGAAGGATGAACGGGGAAGCGCAGCTTACGATCGTAACGGCGTGGTTCAATACGCGCTGAGAGCGATTAAAGACAAATTTCCTGAGATTTTACTTATTGCCGATACTTGCCTATGCGAATACACGAGCCATGGGCATTGCGGAATCGTAAGGCATCGGCGTGATGAAATCGAAATTGATAACGATGCTTCGCTCGAACTTCTTGCCAAAACGGCTGTATCGCAGGCCGAAGCCGGAGCGGATATGGTTGCGCCGAGCGATATGATGGACGGCCGTATCGGCGCGATTCGTAACGCCCTTGACCGCACGGAATTTTCACACATTCCCATTATGAGTTATGCCGCAAAGTATGCGTCGGCTTTTTACGGGCCGTTTCGCGATGCGGCCGAGTCCCGTCCGCAATTTGGCGACCGCAAGAGTTATCAAATGGATTTTGCCAACAGCCGTGAGGCGCTTAGGGAAATTGCACTCGATATCGATGAAGGCGCCGATATTGTCATTGTTAAACCAGCGCTGGCGTATCTGGATATTATTCAGATGGCCCACGCTCAGTTTGATGTTCCCATCGCAGCGTATTCGGTAAGCGGAGAATATTCCATGATTCGCGCCGCAGCAAGCAGTGGTTCGGTAAACGAAGAAGATCTTATATGGGAAATGGCAGTGGCCATCCGCCGCTCAGGCGCCGATATTTTAATCACCTACTTTGCGAAAGAAATCGCTCGCAAACTTCAAGCATCCGGTTCACTAAAGCAGTTAGCTAAATAATCTCTTTTAACTGGTTTCACCCATCATATCTCAACTTATTTTGTTACAACGACTTAAAGAAATTTCCATTTCTTTCCCGTATTTGCAATTCCCCCCTCATATGTTAGATTTTATCCAGAGCTGGCTAAGACATTCTTAGCTGGCTTCCTTATTACTAAAGGATTAGAACGAGCAACGAATGAGTAACGCTAAGGAGAGCGTTGATGCCGTTTACGTTTTCACGCTCGAATAACCGGAAAGATTCGAAAGAGCAGTACGCAGCCAAATCGACCTCTCGTGCTATCCGCGATTTCAAAGTTTCCTTGATCAAATCCTTAATCGTCTTCTTAACGGGTGTTATTTTTACCTGGCAAATTTGGAGTCTGATCGTCAATCGCCGCCTGCCTACCCTCCAGGAAAGCGTCGAAGAAATGGCCGAAGTTACCAGTACCCATCTGCGTGAATTCCTCGACGAACGTGTCGCCCATCTTGATGTTTTTGCCCGTGTGCTGGGTTATCGCCCACCGGCCTCTCAGGAAGAATTTAACTTCTCGGCAAGCGATCTCATGGTTGATTTTCCCGAATGGCGTTGGATTCGGCACGATTCACCGGATCAAGTAAACCCATGGGGCCAAGCGTTTGCTGCAGATGATTTTTCTCCTCCGCCCGATCTCGAACAGAGCATTCAAAGAATCCAGGCGGATAAGCCGGTCGTGCGGGCCGCAGCGAAAGAAGGCATTTTTGTCTACCCCGTACATTCGGATGAAAAAGAACTTTATTTGGTCAGGGTAGACATTTTACGCGATAAAAAATCAATCGGTGTTTTATGGGGTGTGCTGGACTTAAGGATGCTTTTGACCCGGTTCTTTGAAGAAAATAAACCGGATATTTATCACTATATTGTTAGCATGCAAAAGAAAGATCTAGCCTCGGATCTTAAGGTACACGAAAAAATCGATAAAGTCCGGCCTTATCAGGTGACGAAGACCCTCGTATGGAACGGGTATGTTCTTCGTATTGACCTTTGGCCCCGTCCCCATTATGTATATTCCCGCGCAATCGATTTAAATATCGATTTGGCGGGAATTATGATTGTCGTGATGGGGCTCCTTTTTTCTACGGCTTCATCTTTTCTCACCTGGAATGTTTCCACCCGAACCCGCACGCTTCAAATCCTGGTGGAGAAGCGCACGGCGGAATTAAGTCAGAAGAATGAGCAACTCAAAACGAAAAGTGAAGAAGTGGAAAATTTTATGTACACTATTTCTCACGATCTCAAATCCCCGATCGTTTCCATTCAGGGCTTTACCAGCATACTCAAGGAAGAATTTGGGAAAAGTTTGGGCGATATGGGTATGTCCTACATAGACCGTGTGCTTCAAAACACCATGCAAATGCATCATTTAATACAGGATCTTTTGGAGTTATCCCGAATTGGACGTGTGGAAGAACGAATGGACACGGTGGAAACCGCAAAACTGGTTAATGAAATTGTCGGTGAACACCGGACTGAAATTGACCGCAAACACGTAAAAGTGGTTGTTCAGCCACAAATGCCCGTTGTCTCGTTTCCAAAAGTACGGATGCATCAGGTTTTCGATAATCTTATTACGAATGCCATTAAATACTCGGACGATAACAAAATACCGGAAATTATTATTGAAACAAACGGGGAGAGTAAACAGGATAATTTTTACCATTTTGTCGTTCGCGATAACGGCATCGGTATCGACAAAGAGTATCATGAAAAGATTTTTCAAATATTCCAACGTGTTCATGTAGACAAAAATATCGAAGGTACCGGCATCGGCTTAAGCATTGTAAAGAAAATTATAGAAAAATACGGTGGGAAAATAGACGTATTTTCCGAATCCGGCAAAGGCAGCAAGTTTGAATTTACTATACCGCGGGAGAATGCCGCATGAGTTTAAAACCCAGTATTTTATTGATTGAAGACAATCCGGATCATGCCGAATTTATCCGGCGCGCGCTGAACGATGCGGCAACCGACGTTATTATCCAACCCGACGGCCAGGCGGCGCTCGAATACCTACGCAATAAAGGTAATCGCCCGTCTTTTGTGCTGCTGGATGTAAAACTTCCTAAAAAGGATGGCTTTGAAATATTGGCCATTCTCAGGACCAACGAGCGTTTAAGAGATTTGCCCATTATTATGTTAAGCACATCGTTTAATCCCGACGAAATAAGACGCGCTTATCGTCTAGGGGTAAACAGCTTTGTCAGTAAGCCCATCGATTTCTTGGAATTTAATAAGAAAGTAAAGCAAATTAAGGAGTTCTGGTTAAACGTAGCCGAATTGCCGGTACCCGACGAGGCGAAGAGCGCACCATGAACACAAACGGCACCAAGCATATTTTGTTAATCGAGGACAATCCGGATCATGCCTTGCTTGCCAAAAAATCGCTTGAGCGATCGGGGGAGATGAATGTTTTGGTATCGGATACGGGAACCGATGGTCTGATGAAATTAAAATCCGAACATTTCGATTTAGTGATCAGTGATTACCAATTGCCGGACATCAGCGGGCTTGAATTGCTCCGTCATGCAAAAGATGAACACATTGCGTCGCCTTTCATCATACTGACCGGGCGTGGGGACGAACAAACGGCGGTTTCGGCGATGCGCGCCGGCGCTTATGATTACGTAATCAAAGATGAGGCTTATTTGCATATTTTGCCCCGAGCAGCCAAGGAAGCCATAGACCGCTTTCAAGCCGACGGGGTACAAAGGAAACTCGAACAGATCATTTTTGAAAAAAATAAACAGCTTGCGCAGGCCAACAAAGAACTTTTACAGTTGGATGAACTCAAAACTCAATTTATTGCTTCTGTCACGCATGAATTCCGTACGCCGCTCAATGCCGCGCGAGAGAGCCTGGCTCTGATCCAAGAAGGTATGTTCGGTAATGATAAGAAGCAGCAGGATCATATGTTCGAAATCATGATCCGTAACATCGAACGTCTTGGGAAGCTTATCGACGATCTATTGGATTTTAGCAAGCTTGAGGCAGGCAAGATGCGTATGGAAATGGAGCCCTGCACAGTCGAGGATATGGTAAAAGAGACGGCCGAAACGCTTGGCGATTTGGCTCGTTCGCGTAAGCTAATGCTTGAGATTGGAAATCTGGATGTACCCGACGTTGTTTGCGATCGAAACCGTGTTATCCAGGTTTTAACTAATTTACTGGGTAACGCCATTAAATTTACGCCGCCCGAAGGGAAAATTAAAATTTGGGCAGACGCGGTCTTGGATGGAAAAGTAAAAGTCAGTATACAGGATTCGGGAAAAGGCATCGATCCGAAAATGCACATGAAAATTTTCGAGAAGTTTGAGCAAATCGGACGGTCCGTTCCGGGATCCGAATTAAAAGGTACTGGACTCGGCCTGTCTATTTGCCGACATATTATTGAGAAACACGGAGGCTCAATCTGGGTAGAAAGTGAAATTAACAAGGGAAGCACGTTTATGTTTACGCTTCCTGCAAAAGATAAATATAAAAAGGCAGCATAGAAGATGGAAAACGGCTCGATGGGTAAAAAAGTCATGTTGGTTGAAGATGATCAAGATCTTGCTGAAGTAGTGATGCTTCGCCTCCGTGAGGCGGGGTTTGACGTTGTGCATTGCGCCGACGGAGAAAACGCTTTAAGAGAAGTTAAGGTTGCGCCGCCCGATCTTTTGATTCTGGATGTTTTTCTGCCGGCCATCGACGGTTATTCGGCGCTTCGCGCCGTAAAAGATTTTCTGCATAAGACCAAAGGAATAGACGATTTGCCCGTCATTGTTATTACGGGCCGCGGAGCTTTGATGAAGGACATGTTTAAATTAGAGGGCGTGAGGGAATTTTTGCAAAAGCCGTTTGAAGCGACACGGCTGGTTGAGATGGTCAAGCAATATATCAATTAGGAAAAATTATGGAGACTGAGGTGAAAAGAAAAAGAATTTTGTTGATTGATGACGACCAGGATCTTTCCGAATTGGTCCGCATTCGATTGGAACAGGCTGGATTCGAGGTCCAGCATTGCGTGAACGGTCAAGAGGCGCTGAAATCTGTAAACGAAGAACTTCCCGATGCTATCGTCTTGGATGTGGATATGCCGGAGAAAAATGGTTATACGACATTGCTTGAGTTCAAAAAAAAATTTGATACTAGCGGGCATGGCCGCGACGGTGCTAATATACCGGTCATTGTCATGACCGGTCTCGCCGGGGGTACTATTAAAGACATGGTGTTGTCCGCGGGAATATACGATTTTTTGCAAAAACCTTTCAGCGTTTCGCTGCTTGTGGAAAAAATTAATAAGGCTTTCAGTCAGAAAGAATAGGGAAAAGGTATTCTCTAAATTTTAGGGAGCGTAAGCCATGGATGCGAAAAAAATTTTAATCATAGACGATCAACCCGATTTGAGAGAAATGCTTGCGCTGCGCCTTCAGACCTATGGATTTCTGGTGGAAACCGCGGATAATGGTAAGGACGGTTTAGAAAAAATACACAAGCAACCGCCGGATGCGGTAATTACCGATGTCCATATGCCTGAAATGGACGGCTTCACGTTTTTAAAGGAACTCAAACGTCTTTGCCGCGGCGGCCTTGCGGGCAATCGCATCATTCCCATTATTGTAATCACGGGAGTGAAAAAAGGTCCCGAAATAAGAGCCTTGTTTGAAATGGAAGGTGTAAGCGCCTTTTTTGAAAAGCCGGTGGACGGTAAGAGATTGGCAGATAAAGTCAAAGAATTGGTTTCTAACTGATTTAGTTATTTCAACTTGCGTTCGTCCGGTTGTGCTGTTCCAAATCCTGCCTTGCGTGAAACTAGCTATTTAAAACAAAATCACATAGAATATCGCTTCCCTTAAAATTATTTTTATTTAAAGAAAGGTGATTATCCCTAGTGGCTAAAATTCTATACGACACCATCCAGGATGAGATTAAAGCTCTGAAGCGAGAGCGTAATGCCCTTATTCTCGCGCATAATTATCAAGCGGGCGAAGTGCAGGACATGGCGGATTATCTGGGTGATTCGCTGGGCCTGGCACTCGAAGCGCAAAAGAGCAATGCCGATGTTATCGTTTTCTGCGGCGTCCATTTTATGGCGGAAACGGTAAGTGTGCTTTGCCCGGATAAAACCGTGATCGTTCCCGATTTAGACGCCGGCTGTTCGCTGGCTTCTATGGTTACGCCCGAGCAAATTCGAACGTGGAAACAATCCCATCCCAAGGGAATCGTTCTTTCGTATGTTAATTGCTCGGCTGCCGTAAAAGCCGAAAGCGATTATTGCTGCACCTCCGCCAATGCCGAAAAGGTGCTGCGGGCTATCCCGGAAGAACACGAAGTTCTTTTCGTTCCCGATTTCTTTCTCGGACGCTATCTTGAGGAAAAAACGGGGCGTAAGCTCCACTTGTGGAAAGGGTTTTGCCACGCGCATATGAAAATCAACTCTGAGCGTATTGATGAGCTGCGTCATGAGCATCCTTCCGCTGAATTCTTAATGCACCCGGAATGCGGTTGTTTGACCAAGTCTATGCGGTATGCCGATAAAATTTTATCTACGGAAGGCATCGTAAAACACGTTAGCGAATCTTCCGCGACCGAGTTTATTGTAGCGACGGAAATCGGCATTATCGATCGCTTAAAGCGTGTCAGACCGGACAAAAAATTTTATCCCGCCGGGGCAAACGCCACCTGCGAATATATGAAGTTAAACACGCTTGAGAAAATTGTGCTTTCTCTCGAACGCTTACAGTACGTTGTCAACGTGCCCAAAGAAATTCGCGATCGGGCCCGCGTTCCGCTCGAGCGAATGCTCGCCCTTTCGTAAGTGACGCATTACCAATCCTCTTAATCCCGCCCATCCGAGGAGGATGTGTGAATACGCTTAAAGGTTTTAACGGTCTTCGCGTGGCCTCGTTTGAAAGCCGCCGGGCTGTTGAAATGGCCGAACTCATTACGATAAACGGCGGCGATCCTCTCGTTGCTCCGTCCCTACGCGAAATTCCTCTAGAAGAAAATTCCGACGCTCTTTTGTTTGGCGAACGGTTGTTTTCCGGGAAGGTGGACATGCTCATCATGTTGACCGGCCCGGGGATGAATACGCTTCTGTCCGTACTTCAAACAAAGTATTCCGCCGATGCCATAAAAAATGAGCTTTCGAAAATTGATTTGGTTTCACGTGGTCCCAAACCGGCATTGGCATTACGGGCTTACGGTTTAGAACCAAATATCTCTGTGCCTGAACCCTGCACCTGGCGGGAAATTCTTGCGATTCTTGATACGCGCACACTAGACGCGCATGCAAATAAGGCGCACGGTTCGCTCCAAGGGCGACGTGTAGCCGTGCAGGAATACGGCGTTACGAACGAAGAATTTTTGGCCGGCTTAAAACTTCGCGGTGCGGAAATTCTGCGCGTTCCGGTTTATCGCTGGGCGCTTCCGGAAGACACCCAGCCGCTCAAGCGTGCGCTTGATGCTGTCATTGGCGGGGAAGTGGATGTTGTTATTTTCACCAACGCCCATCAAATTTCCAATGTGATGCACGTAGCCAAAGAGCACGGACTCGAAGAAGCATTCCGTAAAGCGCTAAAAAAAGCCGTTGTCGCTTCCATCGGCCCAAATACAACTGCTTATTTGGACGAGTACGGATTTCCGGTCGATATCGAACCGCTCGAACCCAAGATGGAAACCTTTGTAAAAGAAGTGAGCGAACAGAGCAGCGGCATTCTTGAAACGAAGCGGTTTACACCGGTAGAAACTTTTTCAAAAATAATCAGTCAGTCCTTTTCCGAGGAAGCTCTAAAGAACTCACTTTTCCTGAAAGTATGCCGCCGCGAAGCCGTAGAAACGACTCCGATCTGGCTGATGAGACAAGCCGGGCGGTATCTTCCGTCCTATCGGCAGCTGCGCGAGAAATATTCTTTCCTGGAGCTCTGCAAAAATTCCGATGTTGCTGCTGAAATTACGGTGGATGCAGTAAATACGCTCGGCGTGGACGCCGGAATTATTTTCGCAGACATTCTTCTGATTGTGGAACCGATGGGCCTCCTGCTCGAGTATGCTCAGGGCGATGGCCCTGTCATTCATCAACCGGTTCGAACCGCCAAAGATCTTGGCCGGATTTTTCTTCCCGAAAATGGCTCGCTGGATTTTGTTAACCAAGCCATACGAAAAGCCCGCGCTTGGTTGCCGGCCGGACTACCGCTCATTGGTTTTTCCGCCGCGCCGTTTACGCTGGCTTCTTATATGATCGAGGGGCGAATCACCCGCAATTTCATACACACCAAATCATTTATGCATCGGGATTTTTCCGCTTGGAGCGAATTAATGAATAAAATCGCCGACGCCTTAATCCCCTATTTGAACGAACAAATTGAGGCGGGCGCCAATGCCATCCAAATTTTCGATAGCTGGGTGGGCTGCCTTTCGCCCTCGGATTACCGGCGTTACGTTCTCCCGTTTAGCAAAAAAGTCATAGCCGGCATCAAACCGGGCACTCCTGTCATTCATTTTGGAACGCAGACCTCGGAATTGCTTGAGTTAATGAAGGAAGCCGGCGGAAATGTGATCGGGCTGGATTGGCGTGTGGAATTGGATGAAGCATGGAAACGGCTTGGGAACGTCGCAGTTCAAGGCAATCTCGACCCAACGATTCTTTTTGCGGATAAAGCCGCCATTAAAGAAAGCACCGAACGAATTTTAAAACAAGCTAAGGATCGTTCCGGCCATATTTTCAATCTCGGCCACGGTGTACTACCCGAGACGCCTTTAGAAAACGTGCACTACTTAATCGAAACCGTCCATCAATGGAAATAGATTTCAATTTCAAGGCTCGGCAAGCAGAACAGTTTTTCATAAAATATTTCCTGCATTGTCCAGTTACCTGTGGCGCCACTGCGAAAATACCGTCCGCGGTATTTTCTCCGTTCGTGTTGAAAACGGCTCCGCACATCCATGTGCTACGCCCGTTTTCAACAACGCGCCGCAGGTAACTGGACGATACAGGGAGCGAACCAAGCAAAACAGTTCTGCTTGCCAAACGAATATTTGATCGGAACCGCATATTCTGCTTCAATAGTTGCGGAGGCGCGTTGAATGAAACGTGCGTAGCGCAGGACGCGCGAAGCCGTTTCATTCCGAACGGAGTAAATGCCTTTGATGGCATTTACGTAGTGGCGACGCAGCAACTATTGAAGCAGGATATGTAAGCGCTGATTTACGAGACGCCGCCGCAAAAGATAAAGTGGAGTAGCAAAATGCATGCTCGAGGGAATTGGGGTAGTGTGGTAAGATTGCATAGTAAATGAGGAGATTTGAATGGCTGAAGGAAAGAACGGCATTGTTTTTGGATCGGCGCTGAGTCAAGCGACCCAGGTAAATAAAGTGGCGGAAGAGCTTTCGGAAGGCATTACGCGTTCGCTCGGAGGCGCTCCGGTTGACTTGGCTTTTATTTTTCTCTCGCCGCATTACAGTCAGTTTGAGGAATTACAGCAGGCGCTGATTGAAAAACTCCACCCCAAAGTGCTTCTCGGATGCACTGCGTGCGGTGTGGTCGGGGATAAGCAAGAGCTCGAAGGTGTTCGCGCCGCGGCGCTTTTTGCGGCAACTCTTCCGGATGTGCGTCTTAGGCCTTTTTATATCACCCAAGATCAAATGGAAGAAAATGAGAGTAAAGAGTTGTGGTATGAATTCTTGAAAATCCACCCCGACGAAAAACCTACTTTTTTTCTTATTCCCGACCCGTTTACTTTTGACGCCGCCGATTTTCTTATCAAAATTAACGGATCTTTTCCGGGCAGCCCTGTTATGGGAGGAGTGGCCAGCGCTGCCGCTGCGCCGGGGCAGAATATATTATTTTTAAACGAAACTCGACACGATCAGGGAGCGGTAGGCGTGGCGATGACGGGAAATGTCGAGGTCAAAACGCTTGTTTCTCAAGGGTGCCGTCCTTTTGGCGAACCGGTAATTGTAACCGGGGCGGAAGAGAATGTAATTCAACAGCTGGCCGGGCGGCCTGCATTAGACATTCTTCGCGATACGTTTCTTTCGGCGTCCAAGCACGATCAGGCGCTTGCACGTAAATCCCTTTTTGTAGGCTGTGTAGTCGATGAATATAAACAGCAGCTCGGCTGCGGTGATTTTGTCATTCGAAACGTGCTTTCGGCCGATCAGGAATCCGGCGCGATTGCCATCGGTGATTATGTTCATGTCGGGCAAACCGTACAATTTCACGTCCGCGATGCCGAATCCGCCGACAAAGATTTAAGAGAGCTTTGTCGGAAAATTAAAGAAAACGCCGGCACCGCTTCTCCGAAGGGCGCGCTTATATTTAATTGCAATGGGCGCGGGAAAAACATGTTTACTACGAAGGATCACGATGTTTCGACGCTTCATGAAGAGTTGGGTCTTTTTCCAACGGCAGGATTTTTCTGTGCCGGCGAGCTTGGACCCATCGGTTCCCAGAATTTTCTTCATGGATTTACGTCAAGCATTGCGCTTTTTTATCAGAAAGGTGCTTAAAAAATGGCAACCTTAAATGACCTTACAACCAGGAAATGTAAACCTTGCGAAGGCGGGGTAAAACCGTTTTCCCCGGAAATGGCACGCGATTATGTACGCAATCTCCCGGGCTGGCAGCTTTCCGCAGACGGCAAATTAATCAGCCGCGAATATGTGATGAAGAATTTTCGTGCGGCGGTTAATTGCATAAGCGCTATTGCGGAAGTGGCCGAGGCGGAAGATCATCATCCCGATCTGCATGTAACGGACTACCGTAAATTAAAAGTGGAGCTTACGACGCACGCAATCGGCGGCTTAAGCGAAAACGATTTTATTCTTGCCGCAAAAATCGAAGCGTTTCCCAAAGTGCTGAAAGCGTAATGGAACTTCGCAGTTTTATCATTTCCGAATACGCAAATATCCGGCCGGATGGAATTTTTAATCTGGTGGGCGGAGGCATCCGCTGTGTGAATACAACCCAGATTCCGTTTCAATTTTCGGCGTCCATTCTTTTGATATTCGACTGCTCGCTGGATGAAGGCGTGTTTGGTATGAATATTCAACTTCGGGATAGTGACGGAAAAAAAATGTTTAGCGTTAATCAGCCTTTAAAAGTGGCTTCGCGTACAAAAACACACACGGCGGTCTTCCGGCTGGAACGGCTTAAATTCGAACGGATTGGTGAATACAGTTTCGAAGTTTTTGTCGGCGATAAATCACTCGGCTCCCATCCCCTTACGATCGCACACAAGCCTTCCCACTCGACCACCGGATAAACGGCGCTCACGCCCTACTTCTGATGAACGAACCCTATATCTGGAAGCATTTCGAACGTCTAAAAAAGTTGGTGGAATACGAGGAAGAAGAGGAAATCGAAACCTTCCGCGAAGAATTTTTAGAACTCTCTCCCGAAGAACGCGAAGCCGCAGGGAAAACCCTCAGAAATCTAAAATGGGTAGATACTTCGTTTAGCCCAGCCGGCCATACGCTTATAACGCTTTCCCGTAAAAACCAGACGCCGCTTCCTTTTTATACATTAGATGTCGGCGATATTGCTACGCTCAGTTCGGATTCTTCCCATCTTAAATCTCCTCACGGCACCGTGTACGAACGTGATCGCACGACCATCACGGTATCTTTCAATAAAATAGTTACCGAAGAATTTTTGGGCGGCACGCTTATGCTCAATAAAACAGCCAATCGAAATACATACGAAACCATGTACGGAGCCTTGGACGCAGTAAATAAGGCAAAGCACGGCCGGTTACATTATCTTCGCGATCTAACCTTTGGCTTAAAAAAGCCGCAAACAGGGGATCCGGGCGAGATCCGGTTCTTCGATGAGGGTTTAAACGAACCGCAAAAGAAAGCGGTTCGTATGGCCGTCTCGGCTAAAGATTTGGCGCTTGTGCACGGTCCGCCGGGAACCGGGAAAACGCGCGTGCTTGTGGAAATTATTCGCCAAGCCCACACGCAAGGTGATTTTATTTTCGCCACCGCGCCGAGCAATATTGCCTGCGATAACCTTCTTGAGCGTTTAGTCGCCGCCAAGCTTCCCGTGCTTCGTTTGGGACATCCCGCGCGCATTATGGATCATCTTAGGGATCACAGTCTTGATCATCAGCTTGCTCTCCATCCCTATGCGAAAATGCTCGAGGAATTGCAGCATGAAATTGATTATGTCTATAAGCGGAGAAACCGAAAACGAGAGTCCGGATATTACCGGAGAGGCGCCGCTCGGCCCGGCGAGCTTGAAGATTTTAATCGTGAAATAGAGCAATTAAAAATCGAAAGAAGAAACCTGAGCGTTCAGCTCTTTAATAGCGTTATTCAGGAGGCGCGTATCATCGTCGGAACGCAAGTGAGCGGAGCAAGCGATCTGTTTGGCGGAAAAACGTTTGATTTGGTTGTGCTGGACGAAGCTTCGCAGTCGATCGAACCGCTTACCTGGGTGCCGCTTTGCCGCGCTAAGCGTGCCGTGCTGGCGGGTGATCATTATCAATTGCCTCCGACCGTTCGGTCGACAAAGGCCGATGAGGGCGGGCTTTCGCGCTCGCTTTTTGAACGGCTTATGCCGTCGCTTCCCGATGAGTCCAAATCTCTTTTGACGATTCAATACCGGATGCATAAGCACATCATGGGTTTTTCTTCGGCCGAATTTTACGATAACGAGCTCGTTGCGGATCCAAGCGTTGCCGAGCACACGCTCGCCGAAATGGAAGGCGTAGTAGATAACGATAAGACGCGTGAAGCGTTCTTATTTATCGATACGGCCGGATGCAGCTTTGAAGAAGCGGAAGAACCCGGTACGCAAAGCCGGTTTAACCAGAAAGAAGCCGAGCTTGCCGTTAAACAGCTTGAAGAGCTTTTATCCTTTGGCGTTAAGCGGGAAAACATCGCATTGATCAGTCCTTACAGCGCGCAGGTCCGTTTTCTGGAAAGCCTGCTTCCGGAAAAGGAAAAAGATATTGAAGTCGGTAGCGTTGACGGATTTCAGGGAAGGGAAAAGGAAGTGGTGATCGTCACGCTTGTACGTTCAAATCTGGAAGGCGAGCTGGGATTTCTTGTCGACAAGCGCCGAATGAACGTCGCCCTTACGCGCGCGCGGAGAAAATTAATAGTCATAGGAGACAGCGCTACACTTTCCTCCATTCCTTTCTACCGGGATTTCTTCGTATATGCCGAAAAAATCGCCGGCCACCGAAGTGCTTGGGAATCCACGGATTAGAGGATTCTTTCCTAATAACACGAATGAAATTAAGATTGACAATCGTTCCCCGTACGGCTATAGTTTGCGTCAAATTTGACCCCCCTATGAAAACGACTCATTCTAAGTCCCATTCAAATTCTTCCGCAAATCTCATGATGATGAGCAGAGACATGGTGTGTTGTTGTATGTCTTGTTGTTGTTCTCCCGTCATGGGTTTGGGGAGTGCTTCGCGAAGCTGTTAGTTCATCATATATATATAATTTGCGCAGTTAACTCTGAAGCCCATGGCTGAAAAATCAGTCACGGGCTTTTTTGCTTTATAGGGGATTTCATGAAAACGATTCGATTTATTTTTTTAGGCATAGCAATGGTTGGTTTCTTGTTTGAACATGTGTCGGTTGGTTTTGCCGATCTGGGCGCGCTTCCCGCGGTCAAATCAATTGATGAGCGTCTCGCGGAGCTTGAACAGGAAATACGTATTTTGAAACGTCAAAGAGAGGTAGAGCTGGAAGTCGAGCAAAAGAAAGTGACGGACTCGGCAGTCGTGTCGGCAGGAAAAGACAGTTTTGCCATTAAATCGGCTGACGGTAATTTTATTCTGAAGATGCGCGGTCAGGTTCAAACGGATTCCAGGTTTTTTGCGGATAACAATGGGTCTACGGGTTTAAGCACATTCTTAATCAGACGCGCCCGGCCCATACTTGAAGGCACGGTATTTAAGTATGTTGATTTTCGCGTGATGCCGGATTTTGGCGGAGGTCAGGCAACGCTGCAAGACGCCTGGATAGATTTTAAGTATTGGAAAGCAGCGCAAATCCGGACGGGAAAATTCAAATCTCCCGTCGGCCTTGAGCGTTTGCAGTCTGATTCCGTTGCGCAATTTATCGAAACAGCGCTCAGCACCAATTTGGTACCTAATCGAGACATTGGGGTCGATATCCACGGCGAATTTTTCGGCGGAGCTTTGACGTACGATGCGGGTGTTTTCAATGGCGTAGCCGATGCCGCCAGCGCCGACACCGATATTCGCGATGATAAAGAATTTTCCGGAAGAATTTTTGCCTTACCGTTTAAAAACTCAAGTAAAGAATATCTTAACGGGCTGGGAATCGGTGTGGGCGGCGGTGCGGGAACGGCGCAGGGCGCGACACTACCGACCTATCGTTCCGGCGGACAGCAGACTATTTTTGGATATACACCCACGACAGGAACGGTAACGGCAGACGACAACCGAGTAAGGCTTGCGCCGCAAGCTTATTATTATTTCGGTCCGCTCGGAGTTCTTAGCGAATTTATCCTGTCTTCCCAGGATGTAACCAACGCAGGGACTAACGCAGAGATCAACAATAAGGCATGGCAGATCGCATCTACATATGTACTGACTGGAGAAAATGCTTCCTACGGTGGCGTTGTTCCTAGATATGCGTTTGATCCTAGAAATGGAAAGTGGGGCGCGTTTGAAGTGGCGGGGCGTTTCAGTTCCCTCATGATCGACCACGATGCTTTCCCGATTTTTTCTAATCCGCTAACATCGGTAGAGGAAGCCAGAGCTTGGACGCTCGGCATTAATTGGTATCTAAATAAAAATCTGAAATTTATGACACACTTTGAGCAAACATTTTACGACGGGGGCGGTGCGACGGGCGGGGACCGAAAGACAGAACACGCATTGCTCTCCCGAGTGCAAGTTTATGTATAAAAGAAAAAGGGGAATACCGTGTTTAAGAAATTAGCTGCCTTTTTATTAGCTGTGATATTGATTCAAGGAAGCGGCTATCCGGCTTTTGCGCAAAAGGAAATTACGTTACTCAATGTTTCCTACGATCCAACGCGCGAATTGTACGAGGAATTGAACGGAGTATTCGCCCGGCATTGGAAAGAAAAAACGGGCGAGACCGTCGTTATAAATCAATCCCACGGTGGTTCGGGAAAACAGGCGCGCGCCGTGATTGACGGGCTCGATGCCGATGTAGTCACGCTTGCGCTCGCTTACGATATTGATGCTCTTTATGAGAAGGGCGGGCTCATTTCGAAAGACTGGCAATCGCGTCTTCCAAACAATAGCGCCCCTTACACTTCCACCATCGTATTTCTGGTTCATAAGGGGAATCCTAAAGGAATCAAGGACTGGGACGATCTGGTAAAGCCGGGCATTTCGGTGATTACACCCAATCCCAAGACTTCCGGGGGCGCGCGTTGGAATTATTTGGCTGCATGGGGCTATGCTTTAAAACAATCAAACCATGATGAAGTTTTCGCAAAAGATTTTGTATCTAAGCTTTTTAAGAATGTTCCCGTTCTCGATGCCGGCGCACGCGCATCTACAACAACGTTTGTCGAGCGTGGTATTGGGGATGTATTGATTGCGTGGGAAAGTGAAGCTATGCTGGTGGTCAACGATTTTGGGAAGGATGAATTTGAAGTCGTAATTCCGTCAATGAGCATTCTCGCGGAACCACCGGTCACCGTCGTGGACAAGGTTGTGAGTAAGCATGGCACAGAAGAAATTAGCAAGGCCTATCTGGATTTTCTTTATACCGAGCAAGGGCAGGAAATCGCGGTCAAGCATTATTACCGGCCACGGCTTGAAAGCATTGCCGCTAAATATGCCGATAAATTTCCAAAGCTTGATTTAATTACGATTGATGATGCTTTTGGCGGATGGACGAAGGCGCAAAAAACTCATTTTAGCGACGGCGGTATTTTTGATCAGATTTATAGCCCTGTTTGATTTTATAAGAGGAGTGGAATGAAGGCAGCGTTGAAGCAAAAAAGCATATTGCCCGGTTTCGGCTTGAGTATGGGATTTACGCTGGCTTACCTGGGTTTCGTGGTGCTTATTCCGCTCTCCGCCATGTTTCTCAAAGCCCTGTCGATAAGTCCGGCTGACTTTATTAACATTATCATAAACCCCCGTACGCTTGCAGCATTCCGGCTGACATTCACCACGGCTTTTGTAAGCGCCTTAATCAACGCAATATTTGGTTTTCTAGTGGCATGGGTTCTCGTGCGTTACGATTTTTGGGGAAAGAAAATCATCGATGCGTTGGTGGATCTTCCGTTTGCATTACCCACGGCCGTAGCCGGCATCACACTCACCGCCGCATTTTCAAGTCATGGAGTGATTGGACGCTGGCTGGAACCACTCGGTATCAAAGTAGCTTACACGCCGCTCGGCATTATTATTGCGCTCACCTTTATTGGTTTTCCGTTTGTCGTGAGAACGGTCGAACCTGTTCTTCGGGAAATAGAGCCCGACATGGAGGAAGCAGCGGTTAGTTTGGGCGCTAACCGGGCGCAAATTTTCTTTAAGATCATTTTACCGACCGCATTTCCGGCGCTTTTAACGGGGTTCTCACTGGCCTTCGCGCGCTCCATCGGTGAATACGGTTCGGTGGTCTTTATATCTGGCAACATGCCTATGAAAACCGAAATCATTCCGCTTCTGATCGTGACCAAACTCGAACAATACGATTACGCCGGCGCCGTAGCTATTGCCGTTTCCATGCTTGTGGTATCATTCATACTTTTATTTCTTATCAATGTACTCCAATGGCGGCTAGGACGACATCTCCATATTCCGTAAGAGGTAGATCCATGGGCGGCTTGCTTTCAAAAAGAAAACTGTTACCTCCTGCAAAGAGAAAGCCTTTAACGACAGAGGCTCCCTGGGTACAGGCTCTTCTTATCGCAGCGGCGCTGCTTTACCTTGGTTTTATTTTATTCATACCTCTCAGCGTGGTATTTTTAAAGGCGTTCGAAAAAGGAATTTGGATTTATCTGAAGTCATTTACCGATCCGGAGGCGCTTAATGCCATTCGTCTCACACTTTTTGTAACGGCGGTGGTCATTCCTCTAAACGTACTTTTTGGTCTTGCGGCGGCTTGGGCCATCGCCAAATTTGATTTCAAAGGAAAAAATCTTCTTACCACGCTTATTGATTTGCCATTCAGCGTTTCGCCTATTATTTCCGGGCTTATTTTCGTGCTTTTGTTTGGCGCTCACGGTTGGTTCGGTCCGTGGCTTAGAGAGCATGACATTAAGATTATTTTTGCCGTTCCGGGCATCGTGCTGGCAACATTATTTGTAACGTTTCCTTTTGTAGCCCGCGAATTGATACCGCTTATGCAGGCACAAGGTTCGGATGAGGAAGAAGCGGGAATGACACTCGGAGCCAGCGGATTTCAAACTTTCTTCCACATCACACTTCCCAATATTAGATGGGGACTACTTTATGGTGTTATTCTCTTGAGCGCCAGAGCCATGGGGGAATTCGGCGCTGTATCCGTGGTTTCCGGCCACATTCGGGGTCAGACCAATACAGTTCCTCTTCACGTAGAAATCCTTTACAATGAATACAATTTTATCGGTGCATTTGCGATGTCATCGCTCCTGGCTCTATTCGGGCTTGTGACGCTTGGAATCAAAAGTTATGTAGAGAGGCGCATGCGGCAATGAGTATTGAGATTAAAGATCTCACAAAGATGTACAATGGCTTTACGGTTCTGAAGGGGATTACATTTTCCGTTCGAAAGGGGGAATTTGTAACTGTTCTCGGAGCTTCCGGTTCGGGTAAGTCAACCCTGTTACGTGTAATTGCAGGTTTAGAACTCCCCGAGAGCGGCAACGTTGTTGTTGACGGTAAAGATGTTACCTATATAAAAGTCCAAGAGCGAAACGTAGGCTTTGTTTTTCAGCATTACGCGCTTTTTCGCCACATGACCGTGCTGGACAATATTGCCTTTGGCCTGCGTGTTCAAAATGTTTCCAAAGGCCTCGCTCATTTCAAGGCGAGAAACCTTATGGCGCTTGTAGGACTTTCGGGGCTTGACCGGAGAATGCCATCCCAGCTCTCCGGAGGGCAGCGTCAACGCGTGGCGCTGGCCCGGGCGCTCGCGCCGGAGCCGAAACTTCTTTTATTAGATGAACCGTTTGCCGCACTCGATGCGCGTCTCAGAAAAGATTTGCGCGAGTGGCTTCGCAGATTACACGATCGCGTTGGTTTGACCACGCTGCTTGTTACGCATGATCAAGAAGAAGCCTTCGAACTTTCGGATCGTATTCTTCTCATCAATCGCGGCCGGATTGAGCAGGAAGGTTCGCCCAAACAGATTTTCAACCAGCCGGCCACCGAGCATGTGGCTACGTTTGTAGGCGAGACCAACCGTGTAGACGGGCACGCCGAATCGGGTTGGGTAAAATGGGGGCCGCTGCAATTTAAAGCACCGGACCACATTAAAGATCAAACGCCCGTAGCGGTGTTTTTCCGGCCGATCGATGTTTATGTATCTTCCCAGCCCGAAGACGGAGCGGTTCCGGGAACGATTCGCTCAAGCCGGTTTTTCGGAGCGCTTGAGGAATTTAAAATTGTTTTAGACGGAAATATCGAAGTTATCGCCCAAGTTCCCAAGGGTGTTGCGCAGCAAAGCCATTTTGAAAACGGTAAAAATGTATATGTATTGATTACATTTGCCCATATTTTCCCACGTTCGAACATCCCTACCAAACTTCCGCATTAATACGGCGAAAAACCGGGTAAATTGACTACTTGATTTGCCGATGCCCTTGATTAGAATGTCGATAATAAAACCGTAAAATTTTAAGTGTAACTAGCCGATAATGACTTATGCCTATGCCACGGTTGAAGACATCCGACATCTACCTTCGCGCCTTTTTGCTCGTCTTTGTATTCGGGATTTTTGTGATTTCCGGATGCGCTACCAAACCTCCTTTAACAAGTCCTTTCGGAATGCCTTTCTATCATACGGTTGCCCGGGGTGAAACGCTTTGGGCCGTTAGCAAAGCTTATGGTGTGAGCGTTGGAAACCTCATGAGCGCTAACAATATCGTTAATGCTTCTGAGATTAAATCCGGAAGCCGCCTGATGATTCCTAAGCTTGGAATGAAAGGAACGCAGGAAAAGAAATCAAGCGTGAGCACATTGGCCACGCCGGGCGATTGGAAATATATCGTCGTTCATCACAGCGCTACGCCGGAAGGTAACGCAGAAATTTTTGATCGGGACCACCGCAAGCGCGGATTTTGGAACGGACTCGGCTATCATTTTGTGATTTGTAACGGCACGAGCGGACGGCGGGACGGAGAAATCCAAGTAGGGGACCGGTGGGTAAAGCAGATCAACGGCGCGCATTGCAATATCGGTAATATGAACGAAGTCGGCATCGGCATTTGCCTGGTGGGCGATTTTGAAAACGGTCAGCGCGTTACCTCACGTCAAATGAAGTCGCTCGTTAGTCTTGTACGCAGTCTGCAGAAATCCTACAACATTTCATCCAATCACGTGGTCCGGCATTCCGACATAAAACACACGACCGAATGTCCGGGCCATAATTTCCCCTGGCGCGAGCTCCAATATTCCATCGTTCAAAATCCTGTCCATATGGGACTTTTCGCCGAGCAGAACGATCAGGTCAGCGCTGCCCGTTCCCGTTCCTTCTACACCTGATAGTTGTTTAACGTATTTTAAATCGGATGGGAAAATAAGATGAGTATTCGAGAAAAAGCCGAATCCGAATTTGCCAAACAAACCCAAGCCTTAGCCGCTAGCGAAGTTTTTCTAGCATTAGAGGCTGGAAAAGCAGATAAAAAAGCGTACAACGATTTTATAGCCAACGTTTGTAAGACCCACCTCCGCAGCCCGCAGATTCTAGGCTTTCTTTTTTTGGTCGCTCCGCCTAAAAGTATGGGGGATATAAAACACAATATGCTCGAAGAACTTGGGCTCGACGAAGAAGGAATACCACACCCTGAGCTTTTGGTTAAATTGGCTAAGCACGCCGGCTTTAACAAGCAGGAAACACAAGTTATAGAAATTCTCGCACAAGAAGAACTGCGGCGGATCGTTTCCGAACAAATTCTCTACGGAACAGTGAAAGAAATTGGTTTGAGCGCTTTGCTTGAAACGAGTTCGTTTGAATGGATGCTTTCGCGGCTTTCCAGCCGCATGGCTAAGTTTCTTGAAAAACACCGGGGAATTTCCAAAGACGGACTCGAATGGTTTACGCATCATTCCGAAGTAGATATTCGTCATGCGGAAGAGCAGTTGGATTCCGTTGTCGAATATGTAAAATATTATCAATTCGAACCCTCCCACTTTGAGTCCATTCTTGAGCTTACTTTCCGCGAAAATGTATTTATCAAACGTTATTTCGGAGAAATTACGTTAGCCCGCCATCAAGGAATGTTGGATTAGCCCTTCTCGATGAGAATTGTAAGCGGTACTCTTTACGCCTTAAACATTCCTTTCGTTGAATCCTTTAGCCACAGCACGAAGACCCGGACATTTTCTGACGCCATCGTTCTGCGGCTTGTAGCGGAAAATGGTGCGGTTGGATATGGGGAGGCGATTGCTCGCCCTTACGTAACAGGCGAGACTGTGGAGACATGCCTTGACCACATGAAGAATGAACTTTGGCCGGACATTACTCAAACTGAGTTTTCTCTCCTCAGCTCTTCAGATGATTTCATGAAATTTCTTACTTTGATAGATGAAACACTTGGCGAAAGAAAAACGCCAGGCGTTATCGCATGGAATGCGGCACGAGCCGCATTTGAACTGGCGCTCATCGATTGTTTTTTAAAATATCAAAAAATTTCCCTTTCGGCTGTTTTGGCGCCCAAGCGCACTTCCGTTATTTATAGCGGTGTGATTACCTCAAGCTCGGTAGAAAAAGCCATTAAGCTCGCCAAATATTTTAAACTTTTCTCCATTAAGCAAATGAAAGTTAAGATCGACGGCCGGGAAGACAAGGAAAGACTCATGGCTATTCGGGAAACGGTAGGTTCGGATGTTTCTTTACGAGTTGACGCCAACGGCGCTTTTAATGAAGATCGGGCTGTGAGCGTATTAAAGGATATCGAAGCGGCTAAGCTGGATTGTGTAGAACAGCCTATCCCTCGGTCCCACCCTCGCGTTCTTGCCAAAGTAAAGGCGCAATCGCCCATACCCGTAATGGTCGATGAATCTCTTGTGACTCTTAAGGATGCAAAAGATCTGATTGCGGAAAAGGCCTGCGATCTATTTAATCTGCGTTTGTCAAAATGCGGAGGTATCTTTCGAACCCTTAAAATGGCAAAAATGGCCACAGATGCCGGTCTTCGTTATCAGCTTGGAAGTCAGGTTGGTGAAACAGCGATTCTTTCCGCCGCCGGAAGGCATGTCGCAGCTTATCTTGAAGATCCCGTTTATGTCGAAGGGTCCTACGGGACTATGCTTTTGACAGAGGACATAGGTGAAGAGAGAATTAACTTTGGCCATGGAGGAAAGGCGCCTTTACTGAAAAGCGAAGGGTTGGGTATCCAAGTGCGTGAAGATTGTTTGAAAAAGTATGCGCTCCAAACCATCGAACTATGAACACCTTAATTAAGGGACTCATTCGATGTTACGGTAAACCTGCGAGTATTTGCTTTGATAAGGCTGCGGGAAGCCCAAAGAATACGCAGGAAAGCGTTTTGCGTGGAATCTTGCGTAAGAATGGTCAAAGCGTTTTCGGCAAGGCGCATGGTTTTTCAAATATTCGCTCCGAGGCCGAATTCAGAAAACAGGTTCCCATTCGTGATTTCGAGGCCTTCCGTCCGTATGTCGATCAAATTATTTCCGGAAAAAAATCTGTTTTAACCGCTTCGGAACCTATTATGTTTAACGTGACCAGCGGGACCACCGGCGAACCAAAATATGTTCCGGTCACCCAAGAAGCTCAAAGAGCGGAAATTAACCTTATTGGCCAATGGTACTACCGGGCACTGAGGGACCATCCGGAATTTTTAGATCATTTCCGTCTTGCCATCGTAAGCTCTGTTATCGAGGGAAGAACGTCTTCGGGCATTCCTTTTGGGAGCGCTTCGGGCATGATTTTTCATCAGATTCCCGAATTTGTTCGCTGTCTTTACGTGATTCCCGATTGGATTTCTGAAGTAAAAAATTATGAAAAGCGTTATTTTCTTACGGTTCGCCTGGCAGCGGAGAAGCGCATATCGTTCATTATGACGCCCAACCCTAGCACTTTGATCCGCTTGGCGGAAGTAATGAATAAAAGTCAGGAGGGAATCGTTCGAGCCATTCGGGACGGCGTTTCCGGAATCGATCTTTCTGAGCAGCCGGAAATAAATCAAAAATTAGCTCATTTTTTTAAACCCAACAGGGAAAGAGCAAAATACCTGGCCGGAATTTTTCAAAAAGCAAGTTCCGTCCGCGCCGATGAAATTTGGCCGGAACTTGAACTTTTAGCCTGTTGGCTCGGCGGCAGCGTGGGAATCCAGGCACGCAAGTTATCGTCATTTTATGGAGAGAAACCTATCCGCGATATCGGTTATATGGCCAGCGAAGCACATATTACGCTACCGTATCAGGATAATACACCTTTCGGTATTCTGGCTATTCAAACAAATTATTACGAATTTATTTCCGAGGAATCATACGGCATTGAAAATCCTACCGTTCTCTCAAGTCACGAGCTTGAGCAGGGAAAACGGTATGCTATTTTGCTCACGACCAGGAGCGGCCTTTATCGTTACGATATCAATGATATTGTAGAAGTCGCCGGTTTTTACAAAGAGACCCCGCTTCTGGCTTTTGTTCGTAAGGGACGCGATATGACAAGTATCACCGGTGAAAAAATGCACGCCAATCATTTTTTGTCTGCTTTGGAAGAGGTAAGGCGAAAATTTAATCTTCCGATAGATCATTTCCGAGCCGTGCCTGATTTTGCGATGAGCCGCTATGCTATTTATATGGAATTGAGTTCAAGCATATCGGATGAGCTTTTACGTAACCAGGTGATACCTTTTTTTGACCAAGCGCTTGAGAAATTAAACGTGGAATACGCACAGAAACGCCAATCAAAACGAATTGGATCTCCTTATTTATGCTTGATGCGAAAAGGATGGGCAGATGAAGTACGCCGAAAATTTATTCAGTCGGGCAAACGGGATGTCCAATATAAATGGCGCGTGCTTTGCTCTGAATCGGACGCGCAAGATGCAGATTTCATCTTAAAGACCATAGAAAGCATAAACGATTAAGGAAATCTTTCTAATGAGGAATAAAAATAAGAACCAATGCTAAATAACAAGCCCAGCGCCACCGCCATGCTAATTCTTAAAAGCATAGTTTTTCTTTCGTTGGATTCCCAACGAAGATATTTAGTGCCGGAAGAAGTTAGTAAAATAGGTATACAGTTCCTTGGAACAAGGGCATTTAACCAAAGAGGATTTATTAAAATTCTTAAAACAAAATGGCTTTGTTATTTCATTTGGTTTGTTGAACGTTTATTATTACCGGGTATGATCCTTCATTATGTTCTAAGGAAACGCTATATAGAGGAAGAAGCGCTTAGCATAATCAATAAAGGGGAAGTATGTCAGATTGTTATATTGGCTGCCGGATTTGATTCTTTAGCTTGCCGTCTGTCTAAGAGATTCCCTCAAGTCAATTTTATTGAAGTCGATCATCCGGCAACTCAAGAAAGCAAGAAGCGGATTCTGGAGGAAATAGGCCTGTTGATGCCGAATGTTTCTTTTTTAGCTGTCGATTTTTCCAGCGAGAAACTGGAAGATAAATTGTTAGCAATGAAACAATTTAATCCGCAAACAAATACTCTTTTTATTGCTGAAGGTATCACAATGTATTTAGATGAAAATCAGATTAACGAGCTGTTTAGTTTTGTTTTAAAGTTTGCTTCTTCCCAAAACCGATTTATTTTTACTTTTATGGAGCGACGGGAAGATGGGAAGATTGATTTCAAGAGCACTCATTCTATGGTGAATTTTTGGCTGAATTGGAAAAAGGAAAAATTTAGATGGGGAATTTCTCAAAGAGAGATGCCGAATTTTCTAAGAGATAGGAAATTTTTACTGGAGGAGATAGTTGCGCACAACAAGCTTAGATCGAAATATCTTTCGGCATTTTCTAACAATGAACCTTTAGCTGAAGGAGAATGTATCTGTGTTGCAAAACCAATTAAGGTGTAGAATATCGCCATGGCAAAGGAAAAGGGATTCAACCGAGAAGTGCTCATTCAGAAAATCGGTGAAGAACTTCTCCGGGAAGCGCGCAGCGCCGAAAAGTCCGTCGAAAATTCTCACCGGTGGGAGACCAAACTCCTTGAATGGTGCATGTCTAACGATGAATTAAAGACCCAAATCTTCCGATTTATTGATGTCTTTCCCTCGCTCAGATCAGACCGCGAAGTCGTCCGGCATATAAAAGAATATTTTCCTGCCGACGGAATGCGGCTTCCGAAGGAAATTCGAATTGGCCTGGCGCTTACCCGAACAGCCCTCCTGACAGCGCCCATTCTTTCGAAAAGTTCAGAGTTTCTCTACAAACGCATGGCAAAATTATTTATTGGTGCGGGAAGTATCGAAGAAGCTATTCAAAAAACCGAAGAGCTTGAAAACCGCGGCGTTATGACGTCTATTGACCTTCTCGGTGAGCTTACGACAAGCGATGCCGAAGCCGACGCGTATGAAGCGGAATACAGAAAATTATTTAAAGCGCTCGGAGCAAGAAAAAAAGGGCCGCTTTATCAAAATGTCTCGCTTAAACTGTCTGCTCTCGATCCGAATTTTGACCCCATCGATCCGAACGGCACGCAGAGTCGTGTGTTTAAGCGTTTGATTCCTCTGGTAGAAGCGGCCGCTTTGGAGCAGATCTTTGTTTACATCGATATGGAACATTTTTCTTTTCGCGATTTGACGCTCAGGTTAATACAAAATTTATTTGAAGCGCGGCCCGATTTTATTTCTAATATGGGAATTGTTCTGCAGGCCTATCTCGCCGATGCGCGACAGATAGCCGAATCCATGCTTCGTTGGGCACGTAATCTATCTCATCCGCTCACCGTTCGTCTTGTCCGCGGTGCTTATTGGGACACCGAAATTATGAAGGCGGAGGAACTGGGTTGGCCGATTCCGGTTTTTTTAAATAAAGCCGAGACCGATCAGGCGTACGGAGAACTTACCGAACTTTTCTTGGCGGAATTTCCCAGAATTCGGTTGGCCGTAGGAACACACAACATCCGTTCTGTTGCGCATACCATGGCCTTTATCGAAACCGAAGGCCGTGATAAGAATACGGTGGAATTTCAATTGCTTTACGGTCTCGGCTCACCGCTTGAAACCGCCATTCGCGCGCGCGGTTATCCGCTCCGGCTTTATATGCCGGTGGGCGACCCGCTTCCCGGTATGGCGTATCTCGTCAGGCGGCTTCTTGAAAATGTTTCTCAGCAATCTTTTCTCCGCCAAAGTTTTTGGGAAAGCGCACCGGCCGAAAAATTATTAAAAGCGCCAGATGTATCTGTCATTGCGAGGAGTCCGCGTAAGCGGACGACGAAGCAATCTCAAAGCGAGATTGCTTTGGCCTTGCCTGGAACTTTGCCTCGCAATGACGATTTCCGAAACGAGCCCGTTCTTGATTTCTCGCGAGAAGATGTTCGCTTATCCTTCGAGCAGGCCCTCAAGAAAATGCGCATGGAATTTGGCCACAAAATCCCGCTTTTCATAAACGGCAAGGAGAAAAACACTGCCGGCTACGGCCTCAGTTTAAATCCGGCGCATGCAAGTCAGGTGGTCGCTGAATTTGCTTGTGCAGATAAAGTAGACGTAGAAGCTGCGGTTAGAGCTGCTGACGAAGCGTTTCCGCAGTGGTCGCGTACCGATGTTAAAGAGCGCGCAAAGCTTTTACGGAAAACGGCGGAAATTCTCCGGCGCAGGCGATTCGAACTTGCCGCGCTCGAAGTTTTTGAGGTAGGCAAACCTTGGCGTGAGGCGGACGGCGATGTCTGCGAAGCTATTGATTATTTGGAATATTACGCAGCGGAGGCAGCGGAATTTTTCGAAAAACATCCGACCGAAAAATTAATTCACGAATCCAATTTTACCTGGCCGGAACCGCGAGGGGTCTCGGCCGTTATTGCGCCTTGGAACTTTCCTCTCGCGATTTTTACAGGCATGAGCGCTGCCGCGCTCGTCTCCGGCAATACCGTTATTCTGAAACCTGCTGAGCAATCCACGTTGATGGGCTGGCAACTTCTCCGCGCTTACCGGGAAGCAGGATTTCCTCAAGGCACGGTTAATTTTCTCTCCGGCTCCGGCGCTGAGCTGGGGCCGATCTTGGTTGAACATCCGCGTGTTGCACTTATTGCTTTCACCGGTTCGCGTGAAGTCGGTCTTGAAATTATCAAACGCGCATCGTCGGCGGCTGAATTAAGCGGTTGCGTTAAAAAAGTGATTTCAGAAATGGGTGGGAAAAACGCTATCATCGCGGATTCGTCAGCTGATTTTGATCAGTCGATTCCGGCCGTATTGGAATCGGCCTTTGGCTACAGCGGGCAGAAATGTTCCGCGGCATCGCGGCTGATACTATTGGAATCGATTGCGCGGCCTTTTATCAAGCGATTATGCGAAGCGGCTTCTTCCTTTATCGTCGGCGATCCAACGCATCCGGGCTCGCACATGGGACCGCTTATCGATAGCGATGCTACAAAGCGGCTTCGGCTTGCTTATGAAGAAGCTAAAAAGACCGGCACTGTTTTCTACCGCGGCGATGTGCATACGCTTGAAGAACAGGGTTATTTTGTGCCGCCGACGATTGTCGGCAATCTTCCACCGCATTCGCCTCTTCTTAGCAAAGAACTTTTTGGGCCGTTTCTTACCGTTTCGGTTGTGCGTAATTTTGATGAAGCTTTGAAGACGGCTAATCAAAGTGAATATGCGCTTACCGGCGGTGTATTTAGCCGGACTCCATCCCATATTGATAAAGCTGTGAAAAATTTTGCGGTTGGCAATCTCTACATCAATCGAAAAATTACAGGCGCCATTGTGCATCGTCAGCCGTTCGGGGGATATAAACTTTCCGGCGGAGGATCGAAGGCAGGTGGCAAAGATTATTTACGCGAATTTGTTTTTATGCGCACCATTACCGAAAACCGCATGCGCCACGGCTTCTCGCCATTATAAGTAAGTAGGATTTGACAATAGAAGGGGATTGGCTTAGGCTACGGCTTCTTTTTCGAAATCATTCTAATCGCTAATTTCTTAGGAGGGTTCTATGACAACAACGGTATATAAAACAAAGGCGGTACAGTCCATCGAAGACCGTTTGACGGGCTTAGAGGAAGGTTCGATAAGGCACGCCACGCTTAAAGCGGCGCGCGATTTCAAAATGTCCTGGATTCGTCTGGGTCAGATGCTTCATCAGGTGTATCGCCAGAAATCATTTAAAGAATGGGGATACATGACGTTTGAAGGCTACGTTACCAAGGAAATCGGCGTTCGCCAGCAGACCGCATCAAAATTAATCAAATCATATCTGTTTCTTGAAAGGGAAGAGCCGCTTTACGTTCGCGCAGAGACAATCTCGGATGAAGCAAACAAGCTTGAAGGTGAAAAAGAGCTTCCCAGCGCAAAAATTCCGAGCTATGAAGCGGTTGATGCACTCCGGCGCGCGAAAGGAAAAATTTCGGAAGAAGAATATTACGACTTAAGGAAAGAAGCTTTCGAGAATGGCCGTGAGGGAAAAGAAATTCGTCAGAAAGCCGCGCTCATCATGCGTGAAAAAGAACCGCCGGATCCTGAAAAAGTTCGCGTCCAACGCAGACAGCTGGTTCTCGGCCGCTTACTTAAGACACTCAAATCGTTTAGCGAAGAAACGGAGCACGCCAAATTTCTTCCGAAAGCATTAGTCAGTCAGCTAAACGATCTCGCCGAAAAAATTGAAAGGGAACTCGAGCGGTACTAATGCTTGAGAGTTCCGAATCTTTTTCCTGTCCCAATTGCTCTGAACAGCTCATCATCCGTATCGATTTAACTGCCGGTAAAAAACAACGTTTCGTATACGATTGCGAAGTGTGTTGTTCGCCGATCGTCTGTACGGTCGAGATAGAAGGCGGAGAAGTGGTGAATTTTTCGGCGGAAAAGGAAGTGTAATATTATCGTAAGTTGTTTATTCAAAGCAACTTAACTAATTTATCATTGACGCCCCCCAGGAACACGCGTAGAATATCTCCCAAAGTTGACTAATTTAGTCTGATTTAAATCCCCAGAGGTTTAAGCATGTCGGCAGTTAAAACAAAATCTATGGAAGAAATCATTCGGGGTCTTCCTCCGCTCGTTCGCGACGAATTGAACGAGTTCGACGCCGTCGTTCAAAAATACCGTTCGGGCAAGATAGGTGAGATCAAATTCCAGAAATGCCGCCTCCAGCTCGGTACGTACGCTCAGCGCCAGGCCGGTTATCAAATGCAGAGAATAAAAATTCCTTACGGTGGGCTCACGTCCCATCAATTAAGACGGCTTGCCGATGTCGCCGAAAAATACGCAAGCGGTTTCATGCACCTCACTACTCGCCAAGACGTCCAGCTTTATTTCATTAAAATAGAAACCGTGCCCAACATGATGCGCGAATTAGCCGACGCCGGCATTACCACGCGCGAGGCTTGCGGAAACACGATTCGAAACGTCACGGCCTGCTACCAATCGGGCATTTCTCCAAACGAAACGTTTGATGTCACACCTTACGCTGAAGCGTTTGTTCATTTCATGCTTCGTAATCCTATTTGCCAAAACATGGGCCGCAAATTCAAAGTGTGTTTCGAGGGCTGCCCGGATGTCGATCATGCGGGCCTTCGTATTCACGATATTGGTTTTCAGTCGAGAATAAAAGACGGCAAGCGCGGATTTAGAATTTATTTTGGCGGCGGACTTGGTGCACAGCCGATGCTCGGCCACCTCTGGTCTGATTTTGCGCCGGTTGAAGAAATGCTTCCGCTTTCGGCCGCCGTAGTGCGTGTATTCGATCGTTTCGGTGAGCGCAAACTCCGCATGCAGGCGCGCATGAAATTTCTCATCAAGAAAATCGGCTGGGATGAATTCAGGCGCCGTGTTGAAACTGAACGTGCTCAACTTAAAGTAAATAGCAATTGGAATGCGTTCCTTAAAAACATTCGCGAAGAAGCTCCGCCTACGCAAGCAAAAATTCCCGAGGCGCCGACCGGCATCGAAAAAGATCCGGAATTTATCAAATGGAAAAAAGCGGTTGTCGTGCCTCATCGGACCAAAGGATTCGTGATGGTTCACGTGAGAATTAAACTAGGTGATATCGAAAGCGAACCGGCTAGAAAATTAGCCGATATCGTCGAAACCTTTTCCAGCGGAAGACTCCGTATTACGATCATGCAGAACTTTGCTTTGAATTGGGTTCCTGAAAACGCACTGCCGTCGCTTTACGCGGCGTTAAAGAACGTGAATCTCGCTTACCTTGGCGCGGATACTTTCGAGGATATCACAGCTTGCCCTGGCGCCGACACTTGCCGCCTTGGCATTACTTCAGCCAAAGGTCTTGCTACCCGGCTTGAAGAATCGCTTAATAACGGCCTCAGTGAATTTAAAGAATTAGCGAGAGATCTGCGCATTAAAATTTCGGGCTGCCCGAACGCTTGCGCCCAGCACGTCGTCGCCAACATTGGTTTTCAAGGTGCCGCAACAACGAAGGACGGCCGCACCGTTCCGTCCGAGCTTGTGTTCGTAGGCGGTTCGCTTCTCGGAGGCGATACTCGTTTGGGCGACGCGATTTTAAAAGTGCCTACGCGAAATGCCCCGAAAGTGGTGAAGAAATTACTCGAAGTTTACCGCCAGGAGAAAAAGGGGAGCGAACATTTTGATTTGGTCATGCAGCGCCTCGGAAAAGAGCGGCTTAAAAAGGAACTCGATGAATTCGTGCCGATTCCGTCGTTTGAGGAAGACCCTTCTTTTTACCAGGATTGGGGGCATGAGACGGAGAAATTTGAAATTCAGAAAGGTGTGAAGGGGGAATGCGCCGGCGCGACGGTTGAGGAAAAAATTCCGACCTTTGCCGATGCCGAAAAACATTTGGAACAAGCCGAGGCTTACCTCAGCCACGGCGAATACCAAGCCTCGGTTCTCGAATCCTACCACGCGATGGCCGCGAGCGCGCATGTGCCGCTTTATGTGAAGCTCATCGATCCTTTTACGCCCGACCAAACGCTTTGGGAATTTGAAAATCTTTTCGTCCGCACCGGTGAAGCCGACAAGAAATGGCTGGATATCGCCGGGCATCTTAAGGAAGAAATCCACGAAGAACCCACCGAAGACCGTGCCTTCGAGCTTCTCGATGTCGCCCGGGCGTTTCACGCCGATTGCCAAAAGCTCCACGGCACACTTACCGCTTCCGCGAAATCATAATTAATTATTGCGAGGCAATGAAGAGATTCTTCAAAGAGTCCTTGAGAAAATGGGTTTGGCTTGCTTGGGTTTGTGAAGGTACGCATCAAACGTCATGGCAATGTTACGGATAAATATGCGTCCAAGCGGTGTTACGGAGAATCCATTCGACTCACGCTTAATCAAACCGTCTTCTTCAAACTGCGGCAGCTTATTTATTTCGGTGTTAAAATATTCTTTAAACGAAACGCCGAACTCTTCTTCGATCCGGCGGTAATCAAGCGCCATGTGGCAAAGGATATTCATAATGACGGTGCGGCGGAGAATATCTTCGTCGCTTATCCGCATTCCGCGTTCCGTGGCGATACCTTTCTCGGCAATTCTTCCCTGATAACGAACCAATTTTTTTTCATTCTGAACATACATTCGCTTAAACATGCTTATGGCCGTTTCGCCGACGCCGATTAAAACCGTTTCTGCGTGGGTAGTGTAGCCCATGAAATCGCGTTTGAGCGTTCGTTCGTTTTGTGCGCGGAAAAGTTCGTCATCCGGTTTGGCGAAGTGATCGAGGCCGATGAAGCAATAACCGGCGCGTGTGAGCTTGGCGATGGCCATTCGGAAAATATCGAATTTCACCTCGCCGCTAGGCAGTTCCGATTCTTTGATGTATTTCTGATACGGTTTAAGCCAAGGTACGTGCGCATAATTAAAAAGGGCAATGCGGTCGGGACTGATTTGAATGATGGCGTCGACGGTTTTCTCAAACGAATCCACCGTCTGAAGCGGAAGACCGTAAATGAGATCGAGATTGACGCTCCGAAATCCTTTCGCACGGACCAGGCGAACAAGCTCTTCGACGCGTTCGCGGCGTTCGATGCGGTTTACGGCTTTCTGGACTTCCGGATTAAAATCCTGAACGCCCATGCTGATCCGGTTAAATCCGAGACCCGCGAGCGTTTCGATTTGTTCATCGGTTGTGACGTTTGGATGAATTTCTAACGAAATTTCAGCCGCTTTATCAATGGCGAAATGTTCTTTGATAGCTCGGAAAAGCCGACGGAGCTGTTTTGAGCTGAAATAGGTGGGTGTGCCCCCACCCCATTCGATTTGAACAATTTGGCCGCGGCCGTTTAGTTTGCCCGAAACCGAGGCGATTTCTTTTTCCAGATAATCCAAATAAATATCCGCCAGACCGCGTTTCTGGGTGATGACAGTGTTACAGCCGCAGAAGTAGCAGGGCTGTTCGCAGAAGGGAATGTGCGTGTAGAAGGTTAATTTCTGCTCGGGATTTATTTCGTAAAGTGCGCGTGCGTGGTCTTCGGCCGTTACTTCCGTTGACCATTCGGGCGCGGTTGGGTACGAAGTGTAGCGCGGCCCCTGCCGGTTGTAACGGTCGAGGAACTCTTTTGAAATATAAACAGTTTCGCTACCTAACTCGAAGGGGATCATCTTTTACGCGGGTTTGATAAATCAAATCCCTACAAACGAGCTGTAGGGGCGCGATAAATCGCGCCCGCCCGAATTGATTTCGCCGGCAAGACGTTTGGATTCTTCGATGCAGTCGTTGATTCCGATGCCGCGATAGGCGTTGCCGCTTAGAACGAAACCCGGAAAACGGCCCAGAATTTCATCGAGTTTCCGGAGTTTCTCAAGGTGGCCTATTGTATACTGCGGTATGGCCCTTTCATACCTGAAAATTCGGGCCCATTCAGGTTTTTCGTGAACATCCAACACCTGCTTTAGGTTACTCACGGCCAAATCCAAAACTTTTTCATCCGAAAAACCTGCCGCCTCCGGGTGATCCGCCCCGCCTAAAAGCACTCGAAGAAGTACTTTACCGCGAGGCGCACAGCCGGGAAAAATCGAGGAACTGAAAAGGCAGCCCAAAATTTCTTTTCTTTCCTGCCGTGAGAAAAGATAGCCAAAGCCGCTTGGCGCCGTCCCAAACGCATTTTCTGAAAATCCGAGAGCGGCTATCTGAACCGGCGAATAGAGAATGCCCGCTAAAACCAGCGCTAATTCGGAATCAAGTTTTGAAACCAGTTTCGCCGCCGCAAACGCGGGTATCGCCAGCACAAGCGAGTCTGTTTCGTGAACACTTCCATTGTCAAACCTTAGCAAAAAGGTTCGATTTTCTTTTCGGTATTCAATGGAAGAGACGGGCGAGCTGAGGTGCAGTTCATTTCGAAGTTCATCCGCCAATTTTCGAACCAGCGTGACAAGCCCTTCGCGAAACGAGGTAAGCTTGGGGCGTTTACGCGGTCCTTGTTTCTTTGAGCGTACGAATCCCTTTAAAACACTGCCGTATTTTTCCTCAAATTCTACAAGCTTTGGAAACGTAGCCCGCGCGCTTAATTGATTCAAAGAACCGGCGTAAATTCCTGAGACAAACGGATCGGTGAGGCGTTCGGTAGCTTCTTTGCCGATTCTTCGCGTGAAGAATTGCTCAAGCGTTTCGTCATCCTCTGAACGTCTCGGCGCGATAAACGGCTCCGCGAAGAGCCGCATTTTCCCACCGAAACTAAGAAGATCGGTTGAGAAAATCTGCTGAGGCCCGGCCGGGATTTTTCTTAGACGGCCTGCGTGGTACACAAAACGATTTTCAGCGTGCGCGTCTGCATGAATAAGCTTTTCTTCGAGACCGAGCGAGCGGATCAGTTCTAACGTGGCCGGACGATTATCGAAAAAACCGTTCGGCCCCTTTTCTTCGAGATACCCATTTTCGGAAAGCGTGCCGATGGTGCCGCCTGCTTCGCCGCGATTTTCATAAACGCTTAGCGCGATCTTTTCACCGAGAGATTGTTTTAGGAAATAGGCAAGCGAAAGGCCGGAAATCCCGGCGCCAACGATTGTAATTCGGGGCTTTTGCATGACGTGCATTGTACTAGACATCAGAACGTCAAACAAGATTGCCTTCGGCGCCGTGTCGCCAGCAGCGCCTCTGTCAACGCTTCGCAAATGCCATCCAAGGCATTTACTGCGCTCGCACATCCATGTGCTTCGCAGTTTTGTGCAACGCGCCTTTGGCAACTGCCAGAGGCGCTGTTAGACCGGCTGCTATTATCTGCTTCTACTCCAGTCATTGAGCGCACACCGAAGCGCTCGGCAAGCAGTTCTGCTTGCAGGGCAGTGTAGTGATCGCGAGATAATTATTTGAGAAAATTGAGCACACACGTAACTTCAGTCTGACTTAAGGTAGAATCGAGAGAAATTAGATGCTGACGGTAAGAGGGGAGCGAACGTAAATGTGGCGGTCGACGAGTTTGAGCCATTCGCGGCGTGCCGCAAAGAAACGGGCGCGCGCGTCCTTTAAATCGTCGAGCGAATCTTTAAACCGGTCGGATGAGCGCTGAAAGTTGTCTTGGAGAAGGGCACGGTGGTTTTTAAGCTGAATTTCCCATTCCTGAAGGAGAGAAGTCACCTGTTCGTATTTCTTGTTGACGGCTTCGCGGATATGAGCGACCTGTTCTTTACGCTTCTCGATCTTGGCCAAATGAAGAACGGCGCGGCTATTTTCTGCTGCGAGCCTGGCGTTAATGATGGTGAAAGGACTTGTTCGTTTTAGATTATAAGCGAAGCCGATCATTTCGAAAAAGCGAATAGCCCATTTTGAAGGATCCCAGTGAAACCAGCGAATGCCGTTACGGTAATCGTTCGGGAAACGGTGATGGAAATTATGATAACCTTCGCCCCAAGTAAAAAGCGCGTTGACCCAGTTGTCTTTAGCGGTGCTGTTTATATCATACGTGGCCCGGCCGAACATATGGCAGAAAGAATTAATGCAGAATGTCCCTTGATATACGAGCGTGATGCGTGCAGCGACGGCAAAAAGCCCCGCTTCCCAGAAATGCCCAAGAAGTGCGCCGATCAAAGCGGGAAGTACAATTCCGGCACCGATCGACCAGGGAATAAAATGTTTATCCTGATGCATGAGCATCCGGTTTTGTTTCAAATCTTTGACATTTGGGTATTCTTTGGGAAATTTCCAGAACATCATCCAACCCATGTGCGCGTAGAAGAAACCTCTTTTGATGTTGTAGGGATCGAGATCGGTGTCGGTGTATTGGTGATGCGCGCGGTGCTGAGATGACCAGCATAAAGCCGATTCTTCAAAGGAGGCTGCGCCGAAAAATAAGGCTAGGAATTCCACGAATTTGTTTGCCGAGAAAGTCCTATGAGAGAATAGCCGGTGATAACCGACGGTTACGGCCATGCCCGTAGCGATAAAATAAAAGGCCGAAAGCAAAAAGATGTCTAGGGGAACGGTATAAGAGCGTAAATAAAGCGGAACTCCAATAATAGCCGTAAGATGGGTGCCGGCAAAGAAAGCAATATTCCGCCATCGGTAAGATGGAATAGGCGGTGTTATCACACCTTCGTACGTATTTGATGAATCTGACAAGTAGGTAATCTCCTTCTTAAAGTGTAACGGTAGTCAAAGCTTAGCTGAATTTAGAGAGCGAGTCAATTTTTATCTTATATATCGGGAAATAAGCCACTTAGGTTGATAGCGTATTTTGGCTGTGACGCGAATGATACGGCTTATTTTTGCGATTTGTTGCGAAGCCAAATGCTTTGTTGTATGATTGGCCACCATTTTCACGGAGCCTATGCGGAATTTCGAACAATTTCCCACAATCGAGGCATTTCAGAAACTTCCTCGCCAAGTCATCGTGAAGGGCGGGAAAACTTCGGTAGCCGACGATGGAACGTCGGAACTTTCCGGAATCGTAATTAACAATCTTACCCAACCCATCCGCAATGTCCGCGTCAATCTCATTCTCTTTGACGATCGCGAAATGCCGCTCCGTAATATCACCGTCATGCCGCATCCTAGCCGCCTCGATCAAGGCACGATCGCTTCTTTTACGGTGAAAGTGGATCACAACCACCAATCCATAAACAATTATTACCTCTACGCCACCTGGGAATACGAGGACAGGTAAGCTGGAAACGCTCGGATGCTGACGCTCCTTTTGACCCTCGCCGGAGTGGTGGTGCTTGCGCTTCTATTCAGCTACCAGCTTCGTGTAATATTTCTCCGAAAACGTCTAGCCGAATCCGAGAAAAAAACCGAAGAAGCCCGCCGCCTCAAAGCCCAGTTCATTGCTAATATCTCCCACGAACTCAAAACTCCGCTGAACAGTGTCGTCGGCTACGTCGATCTTCTCCGGGAAAGTAAATATGGGAAACTTTCCGCCGAGCAGGACGACATTCTTCGCCGCGTTCAAATGGCCTCCGAGCGCCTCCTTTCCGTGATTCAAAACCTCTTCGATTTTTCCAGCGCCGAACTCGACAAAATCGATGTGAAAATTGCCGCGTTCGATTTGAATGCCTCGCTTGCTTCCACACTTGAGATTTGGGAGAAATTGGCCGAAGAAAAAGGAGTTAAAATCAGCTCCTCGCTCGACCCCGAAATCGGTGACATCAATTCCGACCGGCAGAAAATTTATCAGTCGGTAGCGAACGTGCTCTCGAACGCCGTAAAATTCACCGATAAAGGATCGATTGAGCTTAAATCAAAATTGCTTCCGGGCGATCTGGTTCTGATCGAAGTGAAAGACACCGGTATCGGTATCGGAGAAGCTCATCTGCCGCACATGTTCGAGGAATTTCGTCAGGAAGACGGTTCGATTAAACGCGATTACGGCGGAACGGGACTCGGCCTCAGCATTTCGCAAAAATTTGTAAATTTTCTCGGCGGCGATGTCGCCGTAAAAAGTAAAAAGGGCGAGGGTACGACCGTTCGTATTATCATTCCGAAATCAATTACGCATCCGATGCGCCGCGAATCGGAACGCGTGCCTGCGCGAAAAGCACTGGAAAAAATGCCATGAAATCAAAATCAGACGAGATATTTGAGCGATCGAAAGAGCATCTCGTCGGCGGAGTAAATTCACCCGTGCGCTCATTCGGTGCCGTTGGCGGCGTTCCGCGTGTCATGGAATGCGCGAAGGGTTGTCAAATCACCGATGCTGATGGGAAAAATTATATCGATTATGTTTTAAGTTGGGGACCGCTTATTCTTGGTCATGCGCATCCGACGGTTGTCAAAACCGTCAAAGCGGCGGCGGAGAAGGGCACCACCTACGGTGCTCCGACGAAAGAAGAAATAGCGCTTGCCGAGCTTATTAAATCGGCTTTGCCTTCTATCGAACGCATTCGATTTGTCTCATCCGGCACCGAAGCAACAATGACGGCGCTCCGGCTTGCGCGCGGTGTAACGGGCAGGAAATACATCGTGAAATTTTCGGGCTGTTATCACGGGCATTCGGATTCTCTCCTCGTTTCGGCCGGCTCGGGCCTTGCGACTTTTGGTGTAGCCAGTTCGGCCGGTGTTCCTAACGAAATCGCCAATCTCACGATGGTAGTGCCTTACAATGACCCGAAGCGATTTCAGGAATTGATGGCGAAAGATGGAAACCAAATCGCGGCTGTGATTGTGGAACCGATCGCTGCCAATATGGGACTTGTTCTGCCGGACAAACAATTCCTCGTAACGCTTCGCGCTGAAACGACGCGGCATAAATCGCTTTTAATTTTTGACGAAGTCGTCACCGGCTTTCGCGTAGGCTGGGGCGGAGCAGAGAATCTTTATTCCATGAAACCCGACGTCACCTGCCTCGGCAAAATCATCGGCGGAGGATTTCCCGTCGGTGCTATCGGCGGCAAAGCGGAAATTATGGAAAATCTCTCACCGCTCGGAAACGTTTATCAGGCCGGAACACTTTCCGGAAATCCCGTAGCCATGTCCGCCGGCCGCGCAACACTGGAATGGCTCAAGAGAGAAAATCCATATCCGGCGCTTGAGGAATCAACGAAGGAACTCACCGGCGAATTTCGCCGCATCGCCGCCGAAGCCGGATTTCCGGCTTCGATTAATCAAATTGCTTCGATGTTTACCATTTTCTGCACTTCTTCGCCGGTTAGAAATTTCCAGGACGCTCAGAAATCCGACACCAAGCGCTACGCCGCGCTTTTTCACGCTCTTCTAAGCGAAGGCGTTTATTTCCCGCCTTCTCAATTCGAAACCTGTTTTCTCTCAACCGCCCACTCTAAGCAAGACCTCAAAAACACCGCCCGCGCCTTCGAACGGACATTGGCCAAAGCGTAAACCTGTCTAAATTATTTAGAACAAACAAGTTGTGGCGTTAAAATAAGTGTCTTATAACTTTGTATTAAGAATAAGCCGGTGCTATACTTTTCTAACTCTATAGCACTACACATTTAAGACTTAAAAGACTTACCTTCCTCGCGCGAGGTGGGTATTTTATTTTTCTCACTTATTTTGGCCTTTTATGAAGCTTATGCTGCCGCAAAAAGAAAATTTGTTTAGAAAAATTACGGCTGTATTTATGGTTACGGCTCTATGCGTGAGCTCTGTCCCGCAGACCGGAGCATTTGTCACGGTAAGCGGGCCTATTTCGCATATCGAAGCATCGGCCATTCGCATTCCCAAAAATTTCGGAACGCTAAAAGAGCATTTCGAAGGCCGCGATGGGCGTGTGGTTATTTACATCGAAGATGCTCACGCCAATTACGGTATTCAGAAAAATATTGCTCAGATTCTTGAAAACCTATCTGAACAATACGGACTTCGTCTCGTTGGAGTCGAGGGCGTCGAAGGGCCTCTCGATATGTCGCTTGTAAAATCATTTCCCGACGCAGAGGCGCGCCAGGAAATTATGGACGAAGCAATGCGTGAGGGCGAGACCACCGGCACGGAATTTTACGCATCCACCACAGGCCATCCGGTTACGCTAACCGGTGTCGATCATAGCCGGCTCTACATGACCAATACCGAACAATACATACGTTTGGTGAGCCGCCAGAAGGAAAATGTAAAACTCCTCGCAAAAATCCGCCAAGCACTTGAGAATTTAAAGCCGGCTTATTATTCCAGGGAAAACCGCGAACTCGATCGCATTCAAACGGCATTTGAAAAAGATCGGATGGAATTTGCCGCGCATATTAAATATCTTTACGAATTATCCGCCCGGATTGCCGTTTCCTGGGAGTCCTACCCCATGCTTTCTCTTATTTACAACGCAACGGAAAAGAAAGATCAGACATCCGAAGCAGAACTGCGGGAAATTTTCTCATCCGTTCGTACTAAAGATCTCGTTGGCGAACTCGAGGAGCTTTCTTCGAAACTCCGAGCGCAATTTACACAAAACGAAAACGAACGCTTTTTGATTAATGCGGTTCGCTACGCGGCTCTTCTAGAGAAGGGAACTTCGCTTGAATTGACGAAAAAGGAAGCTACGGCTCTTCAAGATTATTATCGAATGTTTCGAAAAGGTGTTTTAGCAGAGCACGTGAAAAAACTTTCCGCCCATGCTCGAGTCAAGGCGACGGATATTTCAGACGCCGCTTTCTTATCCGAAAAATTGGCATTGCAGATTCTTGAGTTTTACAAGACAGCGGCATTTCGTGATAAATATTTCGTGGAACAGCTTAAATCCGAATCTAAACAGCTACGCGAAGGTCTCTCCGCGCTGGTCACGGGCGGATTTCATTCGGAAGGAATTTTAAAAAATCTAAAGAAACAGGGCATTTCCTATCTGGCCATCACGCCCAACGCAAACGCGACGGACGTTTCGAAGAACGAAGATGTTTATGCCGAGAGAATGTTGGGCTACGCAGGAATATTTTCTTCTGAAGCGGCAAACCCCGAAAAAGACAGTGTTCGCTTAATGACGATGTATGCCGGTCTTCCGATATACGGAACCGACGGATCGGTTGATTTAGAAAAAACATTCCAGGTTTGGACGCGTCAGCAAATCTATCGCTCGAAGCTGGTTCAGAAAATGGTTACGCGGTCAAATCAAAGGGTGATTTCGGATTGGCTTAAGCGTTTGGACGAAACGACAAGCGGTGATTTAGTAGTGCTCAGGAGCGCCCGGAACAAAATATTCGTAGAATCTGCTTCTGCCGTAAATGAAACGGTCCGGCTTTTTTCCCATGCGAAAAATCTTTCCTCCGGTCAATTTTATCGTGGCCTCGCCGTCCGCGGCGATTTCATTCCCACGGCAGGCTTTGGCATTGCGCTAAATACCGAAGGTCCTTGGCCAGATGAATCTTGGAAAACTTTTTTACAGTTTTTAGATGACCCCATTCTTAATAAAGAGCCGGATGGAAAGGCAGTATATGCGACTGATATTGCGCATTTCTTAAAGGAAGGCGGGCATTCTCCTTTCTTACAAGCCCACGCGTTCGTTGAAAAATTTGATTACATGGCCGCAGGGTTAGCGCTTGCCATTTTAGCGCAGCTTAAAAAAGCCGGAGCCATTCAATCCATTGAGGATTTAAAAAAATATCGCGGATTTCTTTTAAGACAAATCGAAGACCTGAATCAAACACTTCCGAAAAATGATATAAATCTGCGTACCTGGGATATTTTATTTACCGTGCATTCATCGAAAGTACTCGAATTTCTTCACCAAAGCAATGCGAATATCGAGCGCCATATTATTTCGTATTTCATTATCGCAAAAACGTTAGCGGTGCTACCCGAAATTCTTTCGCAAGTATCCGTGGTGCTCGACCAGATAATCGAGGCCATAAAAAAGGGCGTCATTTCGACCCAGATTACCTCAAAAGAGATTTCAAAGATTTTAGTGAATGTAACATCGAATGGCGGATTTAATGAATCTTTGTATTTAGCTAAAGAAAAATCATCGGCATCAGGGCAAGCTACAGACGACACGATGAAGATGTTCGACTCTTGGCCGACCGACAGCTGGCTCATGTTTTTCGAACATCTCTTGAGACCGGAATTTGATCCGGCGCATGCTTATTTTCCAAGCGCCGCCAATACGTATATCGAAAACCAAATGAAAGGCTCGCTCCAGCTCCAATACCTCAAACAGCATTTGTCCGGAGATTCTATCGCGTATGTTCTTTCGCTTTTGAACCAACTGTACCATCTAGGAGTAATTCCGCATAAACCCGAGCTTAAAGAGTACTTTAAGCTTTTTGTCGAAGAAATCTCGAAATTACACGATGCCGGAATAGAAGAATGGCAGTATTTGAAGATTATACTTGAATCCAAAATTTTTAAATATGTTCACGAACACGGTGGAGATATTCAAAAGCATTTCCGGATGTATATGACACTGGCTGGAGAACTTGTCGGGCATAAAAATGGGCTGGAATCGCTTTTGCTTGGAATCAATTTAGTTAAAGACGATTTTATTTCTTTGGCACTTACTGAATGGGATATTAAAACGATAAGGAGCCAAGTTATTCACGGGCCCGGGGAAAAAGCTCCGGCCCATGAAGAATCCGTAAAAGTTTTTGAGGCGCTGAAGAAAATGCGGGTAATGAAAACGGTGGACGAATACGATTTCTCGCCGGACGGGAAAATTCTTTTTGTCATCGAAGAGCCCGATCACGCGACGACGGCGCCGAAATTCATCTTTACCGAAACGGGGGAGGAGATCGATTTATCCGTTGCGGATAAAAGAGCTACGAAGGTTGTCTTTCCAAAGAACAGTGAGAGAGCTCTAATTTTCTATCATCTTATCGAAGGCGGCAAGATTACGGGAAATGCTTCTCAGGTCTATGATTTTACCGAAAGAAAGTTCGTGAGAAGTTTTGACTATGGGACATCGAAAGATTTGACTATTTCTCCCGACGGAAGATACGTAATCATCGCGCATCCTTTTTTCAAACCTCAAGTTATTGACCTTGAAACAGGGGCAGAACTGGAAATCGGATCTAAGATTGCATCCGTAGTTTTTGGCAAAGAAGTTGCCGGCGTTCAGTTTTCACCGGAAGAGAATTTTTTAGTCACGAGTTATTCGAACGGTAGAAAGCGAGTATTTGATCTGAGGTCCAAGAAAGAATTGAGATTGGGCCGGGCGCTTACAGAAGTCGTATTCTCCGAAACGGATAACCGGATTCTTGCTGTCTTTAAGAACGGTAGCTTCAACGTATACAGAGTTGAGGAAAAAATAGACCGGCTTTTTCTCAGAAAACTTAAAAGCAAAGATTTTCCCGCCAAAATCCGGCAGGGAATATTTTCGAAAGAGGGAAATCGCTTAATCCTTCTTGATTTGAACGGCAGCATAACGCTCTTTGATCTTAGCGAAGGAAAATCTGCCAAGAAAATTTCCTTGCCGTTAGTCGCAGAACACTCCGGGACGGTTACTGCGATAGACAGCTTTTCCGATGGAAGGCATGTACGTATCCATTTTCAATCCGGCGCTCCTTGGTTGTTTGATTTGGAAAAAAATGAGTTTAAATTAAAACTGAAAAAGAATTACCTGTTTACCGTTTCTCCTAACGGTAGATATGCTCTTGAAGTGGGGTCGAATAAAGCTACCGCGCACGATTTCTTCAATGACACAAAAACAGATTTTGAAGTAATGGGGCTTGCCAGTGAAATACAATTTTCGGAAGACAGCGCGTTTCTGGTTACAAATGATTCCAAGACAACACCTCTTCATAACCATTTCTACGACATTAAAAACGGCGGGAAGGAAATTTCTTTGGATAATCTCGCCGGAGGAAAAGTTGTGGAAGCACGGCTTTCCCCGAAAAACAATCTTCTTTTCCTGCGTCGCGGCGACAAAACTACTTTTCTTCTTGATATGAACGCTTTGCTTCGGATTCCCGCTCTCACCAAAGCGTTGGATAAATGGGGCCCGAACGCATGGCTTCATCTGTCGATTTTGTCGGAATTGGTAAGAGAGAATGTTATTCAAGGATCGGAAGACGTAGAGGCATTTTTAGATGACGAAACGCTCGATCTTTATTTACATGAAATGGATTCTAAAAACCTAACCAAGTTCGATACTAAAGAATATATGGCATTCCGCAATAAACACTACGGAACTGAAGAGAAAGAGAAAACTTTATTGCCCAAGAAAGTTAAAATTGCCGCTGAAGAAGAGAAAGGCGGAGGAGTATTCGTGATCGAAAGAACAGCTCAAGCGATGGATTTGGCGACGGCGGTCGCGATTCGCTACGAATACGATCCGACGATCGGCGAGACCGGCGCGGTTGTGCCGACGATTTATGATGTGGAGGTTCCGACAGGCGAAAAAGTCGAAGCCAATCCTGAGGCGCAGGAACTTATGCAGAAATTTGACCGCTTTGAGTCGCTCAATTATGAAGTGCTTCCGCTTTTAAATAAAATAAATAAATCGGTGGGGGATTTCCACAAGTTGCTCGCCAAAATGCGCCAGATGCTCAATATGTACGAGCATCTCTTCAAAGGCCAGCCCCCCGACCAACCGCTCGAGAACGTCGAAGATAAAGCCGGTGGAAAGCAAGTGGCTCAGATTTTTATTCGCATTGAAAAAGAATTAAAGGAGGCGCTTGGGAACGCGGCGCCAGGTGCGAAACCTACAGACGCACTCCCCCAAAGCGTCGAAGCTCTCATCCAACGTTTTGACGGCGATAAAACCGCCTCGCTTATCGGAACGGGCGCGGAGAGCTATTCAAAAGAGCAAATGGATGGCGTCAGCTTTGCCGAGCTCGTCAATATCGTTCACCAGAAAGGCGTGCGCAATCTCTCCGACGCCAGCTCAAGCGTGAAGGGCGGGCGGAGAACCCTGAACGTAAAAATTCGCAGGTTGTCCTTGCAGACGGTAAGTGAGCAAGCTCCTCCAACCGGTAAAACCTTTCCCTTACCAGGATACGTGTACGACGATGATGGTCTGCTTATTCCCGAAGACATGGCCAAAGCCGAGGCCTCATTTGAGCATCCGCAAGGCATCGACGCAGATATCTTTAATTTAAAGATCACGATCCTCAAAGCATTCGCCGACAAAAACCCCACACTTAAAGATTTTGCGGGTACTGTAGCGAGACTTTTCGTTAAGGAGGGAAGTGCAGTAGCTTCCGGCAGTAAACACTTCATTCTTGAAACCTTAAGAAAAAATATGGGAGAGGGAAATTTTAAAGAAAACATACCAGGTCTGCATGAAGATTTTGCAGACTTGGTGGGAAAATTGCTGTTCGTAATTAAGGACGGCGGTTCCGAAAAAGCCAAATTGACCGCAGCGCAAAAAGACAACTTAGTTGTTCTTGCAAAATCTCAGCCCGCCAGCCAACTGGACGCCGCTTTGTTTAAGATCATTCTGAAAATACTGGTTCCGAAAAACACAGTGCAAAGCGCCTTTAGTTGGCAAGCGGTAAAAAAACAGTACGATGAACTTAAAAATATATTTATATCCATTGCAAATACGGATTCCTCATCGGCCGAGGACAAAGATAAAATTGCGAAAAAGTTGGAGGCTATGCAAGGGGATCTTAACCTTTTGAAAAAAGGCGGCTCAGGTTACCCGGATACCGAGAAATACGTACAGAAACTAACGAATCTAAGAAGTTTTCTTATTTATCTTAATTTAACGCCCACGCTACAGGCACTTGATCGCGAGCGATTAAGAGAAATTATAAACGGTGAATTTGATTTGACTCATCAGAAAGTAATCCACGTCTTTTTAGAGCCTATAGGTCTAAGCGATCAGGATCGGGATGATGTAGTAAAACTGATCGGGGTTATGTTTAAACACGGAGCGCCGGCAGTGGTTGATACGGGAGAAGTAAGCCCCAAAATCTTACGCGGCTATTTTAAGCTCACCATTGCGGACGATACTTCGGCCTGGGCGATCGAGACGCTTGGTTTGACCATCGACATCACCCTATCGAAGTTAAAGACAAGCCAAGTGGGATTACAACTTTATCTTGCATTTTTAAAAATGCTGATCGCTATGAGGCCGTTAAAGCCAGATCAGATAATTTTTCTAAACGGGATTGCTGCAGGCAAATTTGGAACTGAACAGAAGGAAACTATCGCAAAAATGTTTGCAGCCCATGGTGGTTGGGTCCCGGAAAATCAGCCGCTCTTTACATTTATTGAAGGTCTTTTTGCTCCTAAAAGCGAAGGCGCACTAGATATAACGAAAAATTTGTCGCCGTCAGTCGAGCTGTCCTCTCCGAAGAAAATGAAAATAATGTGGGATGCTGATTTTGTTCTACAGACTACCAGGCTATTAAAAGGAATTTTTGTTAGCATTGTAAACATGGATCCGTCTAATACTGACACCGGGCTTCTGATAAAGAAAGTTTTGCCGAAATGGGAAGCAAGATTGAGTGACAAGCAAATCGTGGTAGCCGGTGACGAAAGCTTAAAAGAGCTTATAAAGAAACTGAATAATTTTACGAAGTTCCTGGCACTGCTCTCGGTCTCAACGCCGACGTTACATCCGGGAGAAGTATTGATTCTCAAGGGCGTCGTCAACGGAGAGTATGGCCCTGCTCAAGAAATGATGCTTCGCGATCTTATTAAAGGATTGGCTATTGCCCAAGAACAGAAAGATGATCTCCTAAATTTTATTCAAGAAATGTTTAAGCCGGGCGAAACGCAAGTGCCTAATTCTTTCATTAAAACCTATTTTACTGCCGATGTGCTTGAGTCCTATTTGAAAAAAGCGAAAAAAATGGGCGATCAATATAAAGTTATCGTTCAAATCGAAGAGAAAGTAGGGCAATTCCGTCAACTTGATCCTAAGATTCTTCTTCCGTTACTTCAGGGAAAATCTATTGCCGAATTAGGACAGGGTTTTGACTCCTTTTTGATAAACCACATAGCGATAGCTTGGCAAACGTTTCCCGATCATGGACTGGTATATGTTGACATCATTGATACGAGCAAAGCTGTTTCGATTCTCAGTGCAATACCACCAACACCGGCTCCCAATATGTCGCCGTCTTCTAACCATTACTGGCACGATGCCGCAAAGGATTTAACCGACGGACTCAAGAACCTTTTCATAAAAATTGTACGCCTGGATTCGCTATCAGATGTCGAGAAGAACAAGATTCGCAAGAAATTACAAAGTCTTGGAGCAACGATTCTTGCGCTATCAGATCTTACTCCTTCTGAAGATGCGGGAGCTAAGGAGTTAGCAGAAAATCTGGTCAACTTGAGAAAATTCCTTGCCCTTCTTTTTGACAAGTTCCCCAGTTTGTCTGCGGAGAGCAAAACCCTTCTTACCGAAATCATCGATGGGAAATTTGAGGGGAAGCATAGATCGCTTGTAACATTTCACGCAGGAATAGCAGGAGTCGGTCTGACATTTAAGGAAAGTAACGGCCTAGCGGATTTTATTCAGGACATGTTCAAACCTGTCGAAATAAAATCCTCTGAGGGTGCGACAGCCGGAATATCCCCGCCGATTACGTTTGAAGTTCACGCCGCCCACAGCAAATCCCAGGTAACCGCGGAAATGCTTAAAGCATTTATGAAACAAGCGGAAACATTAGGCGCCCAGCACAAAGTTATCGTTCAGATCGAGTTGGAAAAAGGGCAATTTCATCAGATCGATCCTAAAATCGTTCTTCATATTCTCACGGGAGAAATTACGCAATTGGATCCGGGAGTAAATATGTTTGCTGAAATAACTACTTGGTACAAACTACCCGACAATGGCCGAGTTCACATTTACATTATTGACACAAGCAAAACATCGACTCTCATAAAAAAGGCGGAGGAAGAAAAAGCTGGTCCTCAAGTTCCTGAAGAATTAAAGAAATACGTTGAAGAACTTAACGATAACGGAAAATTCGTTGTGAAATCTTTCACGACATTCAAAGGTAGTCTGACACGGGATGAAATTAAATCACTCATAGAGATGATCACATCTGTGGGGGCAACCGAGGTATTTATTCGACCTAAAAAAGATTTTCAGCTCTGGCCTTGGAACGCAACCGCATCAAATCTGTTAAAAGGACTTAACGGAAACGCGGATTCGGATCTTGAAACATTTATCGCGCAAGCATGGGATAAACTTGAGGAAAGTGCACAGGTCTACGTTTTCTTTACAAAAGAGGGCGGACCGAAATTTGAAAAGCATCAGGAGTTGACGTCGATGAAAAAAATGGGGCATATGATGCTAAAGCCTTTTCCTATTGGCGGAATGGCAGCACCAATGGGCGGAAAATTTGGCGCGGGAGCTGCTGTACCGGTTTCTGCAGCTACCGCGGAAACGGCGATCAACATTAATTATCTCGACGCGAGGGAAAATCCCACTCAAGAACCGCCGCTTGCGGTGAAGATGGTGGCCGAAGCGTTTGCTAAGGGTCAGCTCATTCATAAAAACAAAGATCTCTACAATCCCGAGAGTGCTTTAATTCTGGCCGATGAGAAACGAGTTATTATTGGAATGAGACTTGGCGTTCACAGCGCGCGCATTCAATTCGCGCTCATGCCCGTTCAAGAAGGTGGACGCGTTGCGGTTAATTACACCGACAGCGGCGGCGGATATTCACCGGGAAGCGATATTCGCATTAAAGCGTTGGCGATTGCTTTTGAAGCGGTTGGTTTTAAAGTCCATCACGAAGGTTATCACATGGATGCTTATTTCGATAAAGACAGCGGAGCAAGTTCAATCGATGAATTAAAAGAAAAAATCGAATTTGCCATTCAGGCGCTGACTTCAACGAAAGATCTGGACCTTGCTATTAACAATAGCGATTTAAAAGCCAACCCTTCCAAAGGGGCAGAGATGCTCGCAGGATATTTTAGGCAAGATGGTTATTTAATAAGGACTACAAATGAGGCATATAGCAAGCTGCAGGATAAACTTTTAGAACCAACTGCGCAAAGCATTTGGTCTGAAATGGCTCGTTTGGCGAAATTTCTAGGGATCCAATCATTTACGTCCGGACAAAGAGGATGGGATCAAATCAGTGAGCGGCAAAGTTTACTTTTGGCGCGCGGCGCTTTAATCATGGGCACGGACGGTTCTCTTCAAATAAATTCTGCGTACGAAAAAGCGCGCAAGCAATCACCTTTGGATTCTTTTTTCGGATTGATCGCTTCAGCCGACGCATCTTCTAATGATACGCTCAGAAGGTTTGCGGCCATCGCTAAAGCGTTGTCGCCTTTTTCTATTAAACAGGTTGTTGGTTCGGTAGGGCGATACCGCATTGAGCGGCATGTGCTGCCCCTTGTGAACGATCAACTTGTTTTCTATGTTTTAAGAGATGCTGAGAAAGGAACGTATCATCTGGCTTATCAAGCTTTGGGAGAATTTCAGCATGATGGAAAAATCTATGTTCCTGCACTAGGAAAAGTGTATGTAGGTAATTCGCTCTGGGATTGGGAAGTCGGGAATATTTTGACGGAGCAGAATATGACAACCAGCACAGAGTATCAGGAATGGATTCGAGCTAATGAAGCTAAGTTCGGCGGATACACGTCCGTCGAAGCTTTTTCTAAATCGATTTTTCGGCTTATCAAGCCCGGCGGGGAAGAAGCGCTTAATGAATATATCCCGCCTTTTGAAATAGAAACTCTGCTGGGCAAGTCCGCTCGCAGGGAAGTGCTTAGCCCCGTTTCCTTTATTGGCGTGCGGACAAGCGATGGCAAGACGCTTGGGCGTGTGGCCATCAAATCGCCCGACAAAAAAGCCGCCGATTACAAAAATAAAATCTTGATTGCGCGATACACGGAGCCCGAAGACGACGACAGCATCAAAAATTCAAACGGAGTCATCGTTACAACGGGCGGTGTTTTGTCCCACGCAGCGATTCGTTCACGCGAACACAAAAAGCCGGCGCTTATTTTAAACGGCGCAAAATTTGCCGAAGACGGAATGCGTTTCAAACGTTTTAAAGGTGAGGAAGTCCGGAAAGAATTTGACTTGGCCGGCACCCCGATCAGTTATTACGAGCTTTCAGATTACACTGAAGAAGAAGTAACGGTTAAAGACGGCGATCTCGTTTACGTCGATGCCGTGAAAGGCGTTTTTTATGTGATTGCTCACACCGAAGAGGAAGCCGCCATTCAGGCTTTCGAAAAGTATCACGGTTGGGCGAATGAAAGTGGATTCGGTGCGGAGGTATCGGATAAACGAATAGGCGAGCTCAGCGATCTCCTTAAAGGAATCGAAAATATAAGTTTACTCAAAGCCATTATCGATGATTTGCTTCACAAGAATTTAATACCTGCCTTAGAGCTTGAGAAAATCCTTTCGGAAGTGGCTAAAGACACGGGTAAGAAAGTAGCCATTGTCGAATATTTAAGATCGCAAGTTTTAGAAACCTTTGAATTGTTTGAGAAAGCTCTCGCCGAATATCGCCAAACGATTAAAACCACCGACGACGCCGAACAAGTTTTTCTCATGGTGGATAATCTGATCAATCAGGCAAAACAGCTTGAGCAAATGATTCAACTGGCCAACGGCGACTGGACGGGCCCGATTTCCGCCGGAGATGTAAAAAAATCGATGGAAGAAATAATTAAACTGGGCAGAGACTGGCTTAAAGCGTATCAGCAAACATTAATAAAACGGCTTGCAGCATTCAAAGCCGACGATTCAAACGGTCTCATGCGGCTTTTAAGGCTTTCCGGCGCACTCGGATTAAGCGGGCTTTCCTTGCCAATACTTCGTCCGGATTTAGACGAGCTCATAAAAGTTTTGGAAGAAAAACGCCATGAAGAGGTGAGCGAAAAAATCGGCCGTGGCGTAGTTTGGAAACAGGATTTGAAAGACCGGTTCGCGCGTCCCATTGCCGGAGGTAAAGGCGCTCACTCGGGCGAGACGGTTTATGTTTTGGAGACGCTTAAGAAAGCCGGAGTGATCAGCGAAGCCGTTTTAAATCCGGAGGGCTTTGTCATTCAGCCGGAAGAATACCGGCTTTGGGCAGAGACTGGGAAGCCTGGCGATTTGGATAATGAGCTTAAAAGAGCTATCGCCGTAAATTATCGGGATTTGACCGTTCGGCAGATGCAAAGCCTATTGGAATTTATAGAATCGGATGGGCGGACATCAGAAAGGTGGAAAAAATCAGCTCATGGTTATCTAAACCTAGGAATTAAATCTTTGAAATTGGTTACCAATGAAAATTTTGAGATGGTCGATGCTTTTGTTTTGCAAATTCGCAAATTGCTTCTTAGTACGATTGATACGGCGGAACAGTACAATGCTGTAGCTATAAAACCCGAGCCGATTTCTCAATCCTTAATCAAGCGCGCGCAAGTTCTCGGCGCTGTCGCCGTTCGTTCTTCCGGTTTGAAGGAAGATAGCCACGAAGAAGCCATGGCCGGTTTACGCAAATCGCCTTTGAATGTTTTCGGCGGCCTCGATGAAATTTACAAAGCTATTCTTGAAGTCTGGAAATCGGGAGCGGAAGGTGTCTTAATCGAAGAAATGATCAACGCCAAGATTTCAGGCATTGCGTTTAGCGCCGATCCTGTTGAAAAGCGCACCGATCATATCCGCATCACAGCAGCTTACGGACTCGCCAAAGGTCTCGTGGATCATCAAGTTACCAATCCAGATTCATACGTTGTCGGTAAGACAAAGGTAGGCGGTGAAAAATATAAGACCATCTCATCGGATATCCGCGGTAAGGAAGAAGAGGTTGTTTTGGATTTGGAAAAGGGCGGCACGAAATTGAATACGCGCGCGCCAGATTTCACGCCCGCGCTGGATTCCGATGCACAGGAGTTGGTTGCATCAGTGGTTGACGCGATTTCAAAATATTTTGGCTTTCAAGTAGATATGGAATGGTCCATCGATTCCACGGGCAGGTTGGTCGTGCTGCAAGTTCGTCCGATTACGATGATTGCCGAGTCCATTCAATCGGGAAGAAAATATCTTGTCGAAGAAAACCCCGCTGTCGCCGGGTTTGGCGTCCAGAGTGTCAATTCCGAATCTATTCAGACCGAATTGGGTTCTCTTGTGGCCCGCCAAGCGCTACGAAGAGACGTGGGAGTTGTGCTGCCCCTGTCTTCGCGATATCCGTCGGTTTTGCGAGACGTACTTTTGAATTCGTTTGGAAACGAAATGGCTGCGTTACGAACGATAGAAGGTAAGAAGCGGGATATTCTTTCTGAGATCGAATCCTGGGATTTAAATACGCTTGTGATCACCGATCGCAAATACATCGATACCTTGAAGCAACTTCTGGCCGACGAAGAAGCCGGTCCGCTTCTTAAGGCGAAACTCGCTGAAGTTAATCAGATCGTCGGTCTTTTTAAACAAATCGATGCCGGAGATGTTCAAATACTTGCCGAGACACTTCGCAAAGAACTGGGGATTTCCCGCCGCAGCGGAATTTACATCACCGATCACACGCGGCCTATTACGGTCGATTTGAAATCTACCGCTATTTCACTTCTCGGTGAAATTCCCGATAATCTCAGAGCTGCGCTTGGCGCCGATGCCGAGAGAATCTCTTCTGAAGGTACGGCCTTTGCCGCACTTCTCGACCGATTCGCCGAACTCCAGAAAATCTCCACCCTCATTTCCCAAGCCGCGTAATCGTTGTAAAAACAAGTATGTAGAAATGGGAAGTTTTGTTACAATAACTGGCAAAATTTCCTATGAAGCAAACCATCGCACTAGAAGATATTTACGCGCCGATTCAGGAACAGATTCCCTCTGTTGAAGCCACGATTCTGAATATTCTCGCTACCTCCAACGAACTCGCACACGCCACGATCAAACATTTTTTCGGAAGCAAAGGAAAGCTGCTTCGCCCGGCGCTTTGCCTGCTGGCTGCAAAATTCGGCAAAGAGATGGATGAGAAAGTTATCCGTATTGCCGCAGCGCTTGAGATTTTTCATTCCGCGACGCTTATTCACGACGATATTATCGACGCCGCGTACCTCAGGCGCGGGCTGCCTACTATTAATGTAAAGTGGGGGCCGCAGACGGCGGTGCTCGTAGGCGATTTTCTCTACGACCGCGCGCTTCGGACGATTTTCGATACCGGGATTGCAAAGGTGACTTCCTTAATGTACGACACGGCCGAGCAGGTTTGCGACGGAGAAATCCTCGAATTGAAGGAACGGCATAATTACAACTTAACCGAGGAAGAATATTTCACGATCGTGGAGAAAAAGACGGCTTCGCTCCTCTCGATGTGCCTTGAGGCCGGCGCGATTGCGGGCGGACTTGCACTTGACGACGTGATTGCGCTTAAAAAATTCGGGCTTTATTTCGGACTCGCGTTTCAGGTCGTCGATGATTGCCTGGATTTCACAGGCGAGGAGCATGAATTCGGTAAGACGCTCGGCTCCGATGCTGACGCTGGCGTTCTGACGCTGCCGGTGATTCGTTTGATTTCGCTTGTGAATGAGAAACAGAAAGCCGAAGTGTTCCGTATATTTAAATCGGAGGACAGCTTCGAGAAGCTTCGTTATTTAAAGGGGCTTTTTTCCGAATACGATGCGCTGGATTATGCGCGCGAGAAGGCGAAGGAATATGCCGAACGCGCCCAGCTCGAACTATCTGTTTTTAGTGACTCTGCCGTAAAACGCAGCCTTGAAGGGCTCCTGACCTACGTGTTTGACCGCGGACGATAATTCTCTCGCATGCATAAGATTCGAATAATTTCCCGGCTTGCTTCCAGCGCTTTAATTGTCATCGCAGGCGCGCTCGTTATCATGGTTGTCTTCCGCGGATTTAACCTCGCGCGGCTTTTTCTCGGCTTTATTTTCGGTACGGCCATTAGCATGGCCAATTTTTGGCTGCTCTCCCGCGATTTTTACCAAACGCGCTACGGCCGGCCGGAGGATGTCCAGCGCTGGCTTCTCGTCCGGTTCCTTGTCCGCTATTTCATCATCGGGTTAGCTCTTCTCGTCTGCCTTGTGAATCCGCGCGTCCACATTATCGGATTCGTGCTCGGATTCATCACCTTCCAGCTCGCCGTGTTCTGGAGCATGTTTCACTGGCGAAAGTAATGGCTGGCTGACACGCCATGGAAAAAATAAAAATTGGTTTTTACCAAAATAATATCAATCTCGGTGGAGTGGCCCATTACATTCTGCTTTTGATTGAAAATCTTCCCGCCGAAAAGTTTGATGTCGTCGTTTATTTGAAGGATCCAAAAAATGGCGAGAGTGAAAACTACCTTGCCGAGCTTAAGAAAAGAAAAGCCCGGGTAGAGTACATTGACGAAGACGGGCGCCTGGAAAGCATTAAAAAAGCGCCGTCTTTGCCATCCGCCGGCGGCAGTGCGCAAATTTCTGGAAAACCGCTCTTTAAAAGATTTCAGCAAATGCTTCCTGAAGTTGTGAAGAAATTTCTTTATCGCTCGGCGCTTCTTCTGCGTACGAAAAAATTTTTTGATCGGGAGCAATTTGACGTTTTCCATATAAACGTAGGATGGTTTCCTCAAAATCAGCTCGCCTCTGCGGCGGCGGTTCTCTCCGGCGCGAAGGTTAAAGTGCTGACGGTTCATAATGCCGATGCGGCAGGGCAGAAAAAAATTTTTACCGGGCTCGGATTTATTCGACAATTCCGGCACGTGATTGCCGTAAGCAGCGTCGTTCGGCGGGAATTGGTCGAGCATTTCGGTTTTGAGGCTTCGCGAGTACAGTTGATTTACAACGGGGTTCGGGCCGAAACAAAGGAAACGGCAAAGGCGGATGCGCGGAGGGAAAAATATGGGATTGGTGAAGGGGAGCGATTTATATTATTTCCCGCACGCGTTGATCCTTTAAAAGGCCACGACGTATTGCTCAAGGCTCTTACGCTGCTCGACCGCGCTAAGACAGCATTTAAAATTTTTCTGGCGGGCGAAGGAAGAGAAGAAGAGCGTTTGAAACAAAGGGCGAGCAAGTTGGGTTTAGATTCCCATGTTATTTTTGGCGGATATCAAAAAAATATAGGGGAATTATTCCGGCTCTGCGATTTTGTGATTTTGCCGTCCCTTACTGAAGGCTTTCCTTTCGTTCTGCTCGAAGCCTTTGCTGCTCGCAAGCCCGTGATCGCAACCTGCGTGGGCGATGTCCCGAAGCTTGTCGGCGAAGATGGGGCGGGTATACTTATTCCACCGGCCGATCCGCGCGCACTGGCCGAAGAGCTCGGCCGGTTACTCGCGATGAATCCGGAAAAGCTTCGCGAAATGGGTGAGAAGGGTTACGAAAGAGTAAACAGGCTTTTTTCGTTCCGGCAAATGCTGGAGAAAACGTATGCGTGCTATGAAGAATTTAATCCGTTTGAGGTTTCCTAATGTTTGAAACGGGCGAGTGGTTCCAAGCTCTGCGGCAAATATATCAATCCTTCGTTCCGGAGGAACTCCGCCGCTATGCATGGATTTCACGGGCGATTTTGTTCTCGCCTTATTTCTACCTCGCTATTTTGGCGGCTCTGGCCGTTGAATTTCTGCGGCCGGTGACCCGCGACCGGCGGCATTTTTATCCGGGCCTGGCGCAGGATTTTATTTGGTTTTTGTCGGACAGCATTTTCCAGGCAACGCTTCTTCCGGTCTGCCTTGGCTTCCTTGAAATGTTCTATCAGAAATATTTGAATTTTCTGACGGTCGCCTCCGTTCAGGCGCTGCCTTTGTCGCTGAAATTTTTGTCCGCCATTCTCATTTACGATTTCTGCCAGTGGCTTCATCACTGGGTCCGGCACAAGGTTACGCTTTTTTGGTACTTCCACTGTATTCACCATTCGGCCCGCGGCATAAATATATTTACCGATTTACGCGTGCATCCCGTCGAATACCTGATCGCGCGGACAATTACATTCATACCGCTCTTTATGTTTGACGCCGATCCTTTTACGATCGTGGGAGTCGGGTTATTCACGCAGTGGTACACGCGTATTTACCACGGCAATTTGAAAACGAATTACGGCCCCTTTAAATATTTTTTGGTGACGCCTCAATCGCACCGGATTCATCACTCAATGAGACCGGAGCAACGCGAGAAAAATTTTGGCGTCATCTTTACTTTTTGGGACCGGATGTTCGGAACGCTTTACGCAAAGTACGATGAATATCCGGAAACCGGCATCGACGATCCTAATTTTCCTTTGGAGCAAACCGCTTCCCTTGCCCTTTTCGGTAATTACTTCAAACAAATTCTCTACCCCTTCAAGCGCATCTTGAGTAGTTTTTAAGAGAGATCGAGCTCCCTGGCGGTCCTTGGGGTTACTATATTATTTTTATATCCAAATATATTATTGTATTACCTTTATTATAAAGGTATACTTTTAAAGAAAGGTAGGAAACACCATGAAACAGACTTCAATCGTTACGGTTAAAGGCCAAATAGTGATACCGGCCAAGCTCCGGAAGAAAGTAGGTATTAAGAAGGGTATGAAGGTTTTTATGGAAGAGAAAAATGGCGATATTATCGTTCACCCGGCTACGCCCGATTTTTACGAGCGGATGTTTGGCGTGCTTAAGGGTGGTCATTTGACTAAAGCGCTTGAAGAGTCACGACAGAAAGATAAAGAAAAAGAAAGGCGGAGTGTTTGAAAGGGATTCGAGTTCTGGATAGTTGGGCTCTTTTAGCCTATTTCGAGGGACAGCAGAGCGGCGCCAAGGTTGTGGAAATTCTTAAGCAGGCATCCAAAGGGGGAATAGATTTACTCATTTCGGTCATTAATTGGGGAGAAGTTTTATATATCACTGAAATGCGTCACGGACGGGATAAACGGGATGAGATTGAGCGCTTTATGAATCAAATGCAATTAGACGTTATCTCTGCGGATCGTGAATTAACTCGTGAAGCCGCAGGTTTAAAAACGGCCTACAAATTACCCTATGCCGATTGCTTTGCGGCAGCGCTTGCTAAAACACGAAAAGCCACGGTGGTTACCGGCGATAAAGATTTTGGGCCGCTTGAAAAGGAAATTAAAATCGAGTGGTTATAAGGGATATTTGCGCACAATTTTTTCTTGCCAAACCTCTCGCCTTGGTTAAAATGCAGCTTCCTTTATGAGTTCCGCTACCGCTACGCGAAACGGTGTACTTTATTTGGTTGCAACGCCCATTGGCAATCTCGGTGACCTTTCCGCGAGGGCGATCGAGACGCTTAAGTCCGTTTTCGTGATTGCGGCGGAAGATACGCGGCGAACAAAAATTCTCGCAGACCGGTACAGCATCACGACGCGGCTTGAAAGTTATCACGATTTTAGCGAAGAGCGGAAACGCGAGAAAATTTTAGCGATTCTTGAGGAAGGGAAATCGGTCGCGCTCGTCTCGGACGGCGGCTCGCCGCTCATTTCCGATCCTGGATTTAAGCTGGTTCGCGAAGCGGTGGCGCGGGGCATTACAGTCATGGCAATACCGGGACCGACATCGGTTATTGCGGCGCTAACGCTCAGCGGTTTTCCGACGGATCGGTTTATTTTTGAAGGATTTCTCCCGGTTAAGGCGGGTGAACGAAAGCGGCGGCTTGGGGAGATTAAAGAAGAGAAGCGCACGGCTATTTATTTTGAATCGCCCTATCGTTTGCTTAAGACACTTGATGATATTAATGAAGTGCTCGCGGGCCGGCCGATTTGCGTGGCGAAAGAGTTAACGAAACAATTTGAAGAAATATTCCGCGGCACGGCGGCTGAGATTAAACAAACGCTTAGCACAAAAACGGTAAAAGGCGAATACGTGATCGTAGTAAAAGGAGTTGAAAACTGAGATTCTTCGGCGCTTCGCGCCTCAGAATGACATTCAATGTTGTCATTCTGGGCACCCGAAGGGTGCGAAGAATCTTAAGAAATATTCAATATGAAGCGACTTGCGATTTTTGCATCCGGCAGCGGGACGAATTTAGAAAACCTCCTCACAAAAATTCGTGATAAGGAGCTGAAAGCTATCGCTGCGCTTGTTTTCTCAGACAAGCCCGGCGCGCCCTGCCTCGAACGCGCGAGAAAGTTTGACGTGCCCGTCGTGAGTTTTCCGCCGAAGGCTTTCTACGATAAGCACGCATTCGAAAGCCGCGTGATTGAGACAGTCGAGCAGTACGAAGTCGATTACATTTTGCTTGCCGGCTACATGCGCATCATTATGCCGCGGTTTATCAAACGTTTTCCCTGGCGCATCATTAATATCCACCCTTCGTTTCTGCCGGCGTTCAAGGGCGCGCACGGAATCAAAGATGCGTTTGAGGCTAGGTCCGAGAAAACCGGCGTGACGGTTCATTTTGTAACCGAGGATGTCGACGCCGGGCCGATTATTTTGCAGGAAGAAGTCCCGATTTATCCGGGCGATACGCTCGAGGTGCTTGAAGCGCGTGTGCATGAGACCGAATACCGCGTTTATCCGCAAGCCGTTAAACTCGTGCTCGAAGGAAAAGTTACCGTGGAAAATAATCAGATTAAATTTGTTGAACAAAAATAAGGAGAAGCCATGAAAGCCATTATCGAAAAAATTCAGGCACGCGAAATTATCGATTCCCGCGGAAATCCCACGGTCGAAGCCGATGTGATTTTAAAAAACGGCGTCCTCGGCCGCGCGGCGGTTCCGAGCGGAGCTTCCACGGGCGAGCACGAAGCGGTTGAGCTGCGCGACGGCGATCCGAAGCGTTATTTAGGGAAAGGAGTGCTTAAGGCGGTTGAAAACGTAAATAAAATTATCGCCCGTGCGCTCAAAGGGAAGGACGCAAACGAGCAGGAAGAAATGGACGAGCTTATGATCGCACTCGACGGCACGGAAAATAAATCCCGCCTTGGCGCAAACGCGATCCTGAGTGTTTCGCTCGCAGCCGCTCATGCGGCGGCCAAACAAGCCAAAGAGCCGCTCTTTCGTTTTATTGGCGGCACGAAAGCGAAGCTTCTTCCTGTGCCGATGATGAATATTGTAAACGGCGGTTCCCACGCGGACAATAACGTCGATCTCCAGGAGTTCATGATTATGCCGATGGGCTCGAATAGTTTTAGCGAAGGCCTCCGCTGCGGTGCTGAAGTGTTCCACCATTTGAAAAAAATTCTAAAGAGCCGCGGGCTTTCAACGGCGGTGGGTGATGAGGGCGGATTTGCGCCGGATTTAAAGAATAACGAAGAAGCGCTTGAGGTGATTCTTGAAGCGATCAGCGCGGCCGGTTACAAGGTGGGCGAGGAGGTCATGATCGCGCTCGATCCGGCTTCGAGTGAATTCTACAAAAATGGCCATTACGAGCTCGACGCCGAACCTCAGCCGCGGAAAAGCCGTGAGGACATGGTGGAGTTTTACGCGCGTTGGCGCGAGAAATATCCGATTTTCTCGATCGAAGACGGCTTGGCCGAGGATGATTGGGAGGGTTGGAAACTGCTTACGCGCCGCCTTGGCGACCGCACGCAGCTTGTCGGCGATGATTTGTTTGTCACGAATACGAAGCGGCTTCAGCGCGGGATCGACGAAGGCATTGCGAATGCGATTCTCATTAAAGTAAATCAGATCGGCACGCTCACCGAGACCATTCGCGCCGTTGAACTTGCGCATAAAAACGGCTACCGCTCGGTCATGAGTCACCGGAGCGGTGAGACGGAAGATGCTACGATTGCCGATCTAGCTGTCGCGCTTTTAACGGGCCAGATCAAAACCGGTTCGCTCTGCCGCACTGACCGCACTACGAAATACAATCAACTCCTTCGCATCGAAGAAATGCTCGGCAAGCGTGCGGTGTACGCCGGACCTGAGCTCCGCGCGAAAATCAAAGCGAAGGCCGGTGCCAAAGCAAAGGCCGCTACCGCTTGAAACCCGCACGGGTCATATTTATTTTCCTCGTGCTCCTTGGCGCAGCGGTGGTGATGTACGGCCCGCTTTATTCCCAGTACCGGGACCTGCGCAGCCGTAACGAACGGCTGACGCAGGATCTCGAGCAAGTCCGCCAGCAAATCGCCGCATTTGAACAGGAAAAATACCTTCTCGAAAACGACGTTCACCACCTTGAAAAAGTGCTCCGCGAAGAACTCGGCCTCGCCCGCCCGGGCGAGGAAGTCTACAAACTCGACGAATCCGATTCCGTTCCTCCCGCCGCGGCTAACCAAAATCCACAATAATTACTCCAGTTTTTTCAATTATTGACTAAAATATTTACGTAGATATAATCCTTTTGTTTAGGGTTGTAGGCACTTCCTCACCAATTGTCCTCTGCAGGATGAGAATTTCAAAATTCTCGCCTGCGATGCCTGAATACGCAATTCAGGCCGCTGAAAAGTCGGATACCCCGACTAGCCCTCAAAGCAACATAATAACCAAACTTTGGAGGGTCTCTCTGTGTCTAAGCCGCATAAAAACAATAATGCCAGTAATATGGCAGGGCAATCGCATATTAACGTGACGAGCTAAAAAGAGTTAGAGAAACCTCCGATAAAGGAAATAAACCTTTGGAGGTTTCTATGACAAACTCAGGAGAGAGTCTTTTTGAACACATTCGTATTATC